>Ga0209232_1000033_pt1 | contig 80622 bp, 66 predicted proteins | sample ETNvirenome_2_60_FD_184066 | JGI IMG/M metagenome (GOLD analysis project Ga0209232, IMG submission 184066) | Marine viral communities from the Pacific Ocean - ETNP_2_60 (SPAdes) (version 2) | ecosystem: Environmental > Aquatic > Marine > Oceanic | place: Pacific Ocean | collected 2013-06-22 | reverse complement strand
AGCCGAGCAGTCGGCCGCGAGCAATTTCGCCGCCCTGCTCGACCTCGGCGATGCCGCGAAGCAAACCAGTGAAGACCAGGGCGTTGCGCTCAAGCGCGAGCTGACCAGCCTGATCAAGCGCTACCCGGCCGAACTACAGCGCACCCGGCAGCTGATCCGCCAGCGCAGCGAGCTGCTGCAGAGCAGCGCCAGCAAGATCGATGCCGTGCAACAGGCCCTGGCCGAGCTGGAGCCGGCGGTACGCGCCGAGCATGGCCGTATCCAGGCCGAGGTGCGCATACTGCAGGGCGGCATCATCCTGCTGATCCTGCTGATTGCCCTGGCCATCGATCGTCTGCAACGCCAGCTGACCCGAGCTCTCGGGCAGCTGGTGCCGGCACTTTCGGAATGGGCCGAGGGAGACTTCGCCAGCGATGCACGGATCGAGTCGAAGATCCGCGAGATCGCCGATATCGAAAGCTCGCTCAATCGCCTGCGCAGCTACCTGCTTGGCCTGGTCGGAACCTTGCGCCAGCAGGCGACCCAGGTCGCCGCCAGCAGTCGAAGCCTCGACGAAATGAGCACCGACCTGCACGAAGGCGCCCAGCGCCAGACCGGCGATACCGCACAGATACGCGATTCGCTGAGCGAACTGGAGGCCACCATCCAGCAGGTCGCCGATGGTGCCGGAGAAGCCGCCGAGGCGAGCCGCGCTGCGGCGCGCGCAGTGCATCAGGGTCAGCAGGTGATCGGCCAGAGCCTGACCGGCCTGCATGGGCTGGTCAGCGAAGTGCAGGACAATGCGGCGGCGATCGAACGCCTGGCCGACGAAACCACCACCATCGGCAACGTGCTGACTGTTATCCGTGCCATCGCTGAACAGACCAATCTGCTCGCGTTGAATGCCGCCATCGAGGCGGCCCGCGCCGGCGGTCATGGCCGCGGTTTCGCCGTGGTGGCCGACGAGGTGCGCTCACTGGCGCAGCGCACCAGCGGCGCCACCGAAGAAATCCAGCAACTGATCGGTCGCCTGCAACTGGCGGCACGGCAGTCGGTCGAGGCGATGCGCAGCCAGGTCGAGTATGCGCAAAGCACGGCGAACCTCGCCGAAAGTGCCGATCAGGCGCTGGACGAGATCGTCTCGACCATCGCCACCATCAGCCGCATGGCCGAACAGATCGCCCAGGCAACCGCCCAGCAGGGCGAAGCGGTAGGCGAGATTCGCGGACACAGTGAGCGTATCCACCAGCTCGGCGACGCCAACCTGAATCACATCAGCCGGGGACGTGAGCAAAGTGCGCAGATGCTGCAACTGGGCAGCGAACTGGATCGCGCGACCCAGGCGTTCAGGTTCTGAAAAAGAAAACGGAGCCCGGCGCTCCGTTTCCTTATGCCGGCAAGCCTCCCTACCGCTAGCGGGGTGCGACCGGACGCTGCGGCTTACCACCCTTGCCAGCCGGCTTGCCGCTCTTTTCCGCCTTGCGCCGGGCCTCGGCCGCGGCCTTGGCCTGCTCGCGCTTGTCCCAGGCATTGCCGTCGTGGCTGCGTGGCGGCAGGCCGTTGTGCTGGGTGAGGATCTTGCCGCCCTGCCCGGCCTTCTTGCTGCCGACTGGCGTCGAGTTCTTGCGCCGCGCGCTCTGGTAGCCCTCGGTGGCCGGCTGGTGCGCCGGGATCAGCTGGTGCTTGCCATTGCCGATCAGGTCGGCGCGGCCCATACGAATCAGCGCCTCACGCAGCAGCGGCCAGCCCTTGGGATCGTGATAGCGCAGGAAGGCCTTGTGCAAGCGCCGCTGCTCCTCGCTCTTGACCACGGTGACGCCTTCGCTCTTGTAGGTCACCTTACGCAGCGGGTTCTTGCCGGTGTGGTACATGGCAGTGGCCGAGGCCATCGGCGACGGATAGAACGCCTGCACCTGGTCGGCGCGGAAACCGTTGGCCTTCAGCCACAGGGCGAGGTTCATCATGTCCTCGTCGGTGGTGCCGGGATGCGCGGCGATGAAGTACGGGATCAGGTATTGCTCCTTGCCCGCCTCTTTCGAGTACTTCTCGAACATGCGCTTGAAGCGATCGTAGCTGCCGATGCCCGGCTTCATCATCTTGTCCAGCGGCCCACGCTCGGTGTGCTCTGGCGCAATCTTCAGGTAGCCGCCGACGTGGTGGGTGACCAGCTCCTTGACGTACTCCGGCGACTCCACGGCGAGGTCGTAGCGCAGACCGGAGGCGATCAGGATCTTCTTCACGCCCGGCAGTGCGCGCGCCTTGCGGTACAGCTCGATCAGCGAGCTGTGGTCGGTATCGAGGTTCTCGCAGATGCCAGGGAACACGCAGGACGGCTTGCGGCAGTGCTTCTCGATGTCGTGGCTCTTGCAGGCCAGGCGGTACATGTTGGCGGTCGGCCCGCCGAGATCGGAGACCACGCCGGTGAAGCCCGGTACGTTCTTCATCTCCTCGATCTCATGCAGGATCGACTCGTGGGAACGGCTCTGGATGATGCGGCCCTCGTGCTCGGTGATCGAGCAGAAGGTGCAGCCACCGAAGCAGCCACGCATGATGTTCACCGAGAAGCGAATCATCTCGTAGGCCGGGATCTTCGCCCCGGCATAGGCTGGATGCGGCACCCGCGCATAGGGCGCGGCGAACACGTAGTCCATTTCCTCGGTGGTCAACGGAATGGGCGGCGGGTTGAGCCACAACTCACGATCATCGTGACGCTGGACCAGCGCACGGGCGTTACCGGGGTTGGTCTCCAGGTGCAGCACGCGGTTGGCGTGGGCATACAGCGCCGGGTCGTTGCGCACCTTCTCGAACGACGGCAGGCGAATCACCGTGCGATCACGCTCGAGTTTCGGATGCGGCAGCAGCTCGACCGGGCGGGCTTCGTGCGGGTCGTCCTGCGGCCCCTTATCCTTCTCGATGGCGCAGGCGGACAGGTCCTGCGTATTGACGTAGGGGTTGATGATCTTGTCGATCTTGCCCGGACGGTCGATGCGCGTGGAGTCGATCTCGAACCAGCCCTCGGGCGTGTCCTTGCGGATGAACGCGGTGCCGCGCACGTCGGTGATCGCTTCGATCGGTTCGCCGCGGGCCAGGCGCTGTGCCACCTCGACGATAGCGCGCTCGGCGTTGCCGTAGAGCAGCACATCCGCCGTGGCATCCATCAGGATCGAGCGACGCACCTTGTCCGACCAGTAGTCGTAATGGGCGATGCGCCGCAGCGAGGCCTCGATGCCGCCAAGCACCACCGGAACGTGCTTGTAGGCCTCCTTGCAGCGCTGGCTATAGACCAGGCTGGCGCGATCGGGCCGTTTGCCTGCCAGGCCACCCGCCGTGTAGGCGTCGTCGGAGCGCACCTTGCGGTCGGCCGTGTAGCGATTGATCATCGAGTCCATGTTGCCGGCGGCGACACCGAAGAACAGATTCGGCTCGCCGAGCTTCGTGAAGTCGTCTTTGCTGTGCCAGTCCGGCTGACTGATGATGCCGACGCGAAACCCCTGCGCTTCGAGCAGTCGGCCGATGATCGCCATGCCAAAGGACGGATGATCGACGTAGGCATCACCGGTGATGATGATGATGTCGCAGGAATCCCAGCCGAGCTGATCCATCTCCTCCCTGCTCATTGGCAGGAACGGCGCCGGACCGAAACACTCGGCCCAGTACTTGGGATAGTCGAACAATGGCTTTGCGGCGTGCATGGCGGGGAACCGGGACAACGAAAACGGGCGCGGAATATAGCACAAAAAATAACCAAGCCCGACCATCACGCAGGGTCTTTATCGACCTTCGCGACGGGCGCGCGAAGTGTCACTGCCGCCCGCTATACTCGCGCGACTCAACCATTGCTTCGAGCCCGGGAGTGTCTGGTGCGCGTCGTCCTTTTCGCCTTGCTCCTGAGCCTTTGCAGCCAGGCCTCCGCTCATGCCGAAACCGCCCTCCTGAGTGCCAGTGACAGTGGCCGCGGACTGAATGCGCACGTCACGCTGCTGGCCGATCCCGGAGCCGAGCTGAACATCGACGACCTGCAACGCCCGGACGTAAAGGCGCGCTTCGCGCCAGCCGAAGGCAAGGCCAGTGTCGGACAGAGTCCGCATCCCTGGTGGTTCCGCGTCAGCCTGCAACGGGAAAGCGATGCACCGTTTCAATGGTGGCTGGAAGTCGGATCGGTAACCCTGAAAGACCTGCGCATCTATTTGCCGGACGGCAACGGTGGCTGGATCGAGCGGCAATCCGGCGAACTGGTCGGGTTCAACGAAGGCCGCGACCATGCCTATCGACGCATGCTGTTCAGGCTTCCGCCACTCGGTGACAGCCAGCCGGTGACCTTCTACCTGCGCAGCTACGACCCCGCCGGCAACTCCTTTCCGCTCAAGGTCTGGCAGCTCGATGCCCTGCAGGAGCAGGCGGTGGGCGAAAACCTGTTTCTCGGCCTGATCTACGGCGTCATCCTGGCGATGCTGCTGTACAACCTGTTCATCTTTCTCAGCCTGCGCGACAGCGCCTATTTCTGGTACGTGGTGACCACCACCGGCGCGTTGCTGATGATCCTGGCGATGACCGGCCATGGCTTTCAGTACCTCTGGCCGAACGGCCCGGTGCCATTCTGGCTCGACCGCATCAGCATCCCGGCACTCTGGGGGTTCAGCGCCTGCCGCTTCACCCAGACGCTGTTGCAGACACGCCAGTTTGTGCCCTGGGCGCATCGCCTGCTGACCTTTGCCTTGACGCTGTATGTCACCGCCGTGCTGCTCAACGCCTTTGGCTGGCGCGCGTTCGGCGCCTGGGTATTCGTGGCGCTGGCGCTCACCGCGATTCCCGCCTCGCTGTGGGCTTCGTTCCGTCGCTGGCGCCAGGGCTATTTCCCCGCACTGCTTTATCTGCTCGGCTTCGGCGTGATCCTGGGTAGCGTCAACCTGCTCCTGCTGCGCGCCACAGGTGTGGTTCAGCCCGCGGCCTGGAACGCCTACCTCTTTCCGCTGGCGGTGACCGCAGAATCCATTCTGTTCTCCTTCGCGCTTGCCTACCGCATCCAGATCCTCAAGCAGGAACGGGCAGCAGCGCTGGAGCATGCCGATCAGGAAAAGAGCGCGCGACTGAGGCAGGTTCAGGCCAGTGCCGAGCAGCTCAGCCTGGCAGTGGAAACCCGCACCGCAGAGCTCGCCGAAGCCAACCGGCATCTCAGCGAACGAGAAGTCGAACTGAAGCAGGTCGCTTTTCACGATGCACTGACCGAGCTACCCAACCGGCGCTATCTCATCGAGCGTGTCGAGATGGCGTTGAGCGATGCCCGACGCCGCGGTGAATCCATCGCCCTGCTGCTCATCGACCTGGACCACTTCAAGCCCATCAACGATGGCCACGGCCACGATGCCGGCGATCTGCTGCTGCGTACGCTCAGTCAACGCCTGCGCGACCTGGTGCGCAGCAGCGACATGGCGGCACGCCTGGGTGGGGATGAATTTGCAGTACTGCTGACCGGCCCGAATGTCGAACAAGACGCCGCCCAGATCGCCGAGCGGCTGCTGCACGAGCTGTCGCAGCCGGTGCCCTACCGCGACGTCACGCTGGCCGTCACGATTAGCGTTGGCGCCGCATTCTTTCCACGCCATGCCGACGGATTTTCACAGCTGTACAAAGCTGCCGACGAGGCCCTCTACCGAGCCAAGCATCAAGGGCGCGGGAACTGGGTCCAGCAGGAAGAGCAAGCACGGCCCGCCGATCAACCGATGTAGCGGCGCGGTACACGCCCGGTCACCTTGGTCAGCAGCTCGTAGCCGATGGTCCCGCAGGCCTGGGCCAGCTCGTCGATTGGCATCTGCGCGCCCCACAACTCCACGGCATCCCCTACCTGCGCCTGCGGCAGATCGGTGAGATCCACCGCCAGCATGTCCATCGAGACCCGACCGGCCAGCGGTACGCGCTGGCCATGAATCACCACCGAGGTGCCCGAAGGCGCGGTACGCGGGTAACCATCGGCATAGCCGCAGCTGACCGTGCCGATACGCGAGGCGCGTTGCGCGACCCAGCTGGCGCCATAGCCGACACTTTCACCTTCGGACACATCACGCACGGCGATCAGGGCACCGGTCAGCGTCATCACCGGGCGCAATCCAAGTTCCTGCGCACTCAGTTCGGCGAACGGCGTGGCGCCATAAAGCATGATGCCGGGACGAATCCAGGCCATGTGTGCCTGCGGCAACGCCAACACCGCGGCAGAGTTGGCCAGCGAGCAGTTATCGAACTCCAGGGCCAGCAATTCGCTGTAGCGCTCCAGCTGCAACTCGGTCAGGGCATGACCGCGCTCATCGGCGCAGGCGAAGTGGCTGATCAGGTTGAGCTCGCCAACCTGTGCCTTGCCCCTGAGCCGCGCATGGCATTCGCGCAGGCCGTGCAGGGTGAAGCCCAACCTGTGCATGCCTGAATCCAGCTTCAACCACACATTCAACGGCCGCGGCAGATCGGCCGCCAGCAACCAATCGGCCTGACGCTGATCCTGGATGGCAACATCCAGCCCAAGCTCGGCGGCGCGCAAATACTCAGCCGGCTCGAAGCAACCTTCCAGCAGCAGGATGCGGGCATCGGGCGCACTGAGGCGAACCTCTTCCGCTTCTTCCAGGCAGGCCACGGCATAGCCGTCGGCAATCTCGCGTAGCGCCGTAACCGCTTCCCGTGCGCCATGCCCGTAGGCATTGGCCTTGACCACGGCAAACGCCTGGCGCTGCGGGGCGCATTGCTTGGCGAGCAGGTAGTTGTGACGAAGCGCGGTCAGATCGACCGTGGCAACCAGCGGACGCATGAAGTTCTTCCTGTACAACGGCGGGTGGGCGAAATCTTACTCCTGTGGACCGGGCCGCGCAGGCTGGCGTTCGGCTGAGTCGGGCGGCAACAACATACAGCCCGCCGTCAAAAACGCCACAGCAGCTACGCTTACTCGTCGTCGAACTGGTAGCTGCCCGGTGCCAGGTTCTCGAAGCGTGAATAGCGGCCAAGGAACGCCAGACGCGTTGTGCCGATCGGACCGTTACGCTGCTTGCCGATGATAATTTCGGCGACGCCCTTGTACTCGGTTTCGGGGTGATAGACCTCGTCCCGGTAGACGAACATGATGATGTCGGCGTCCTGCTCGATTGCCCCCGATTCACGCAAGTCGGAGTTCACCGGGCGCTTGTTGGGGCGCTGTTCGAGCGAGCGGTTGAGCTGCGACAGGGCGATCACCGGACAGTTGAATTCCTTGGCGAGGCCCTTGAGCGAGCGCGAAATCTCGGAAATCTCGTTGGTCCGGTTGTCGCCGCTCGAGCCTGGGATCTGCATCAGCTGCAGGTAGTCGACCATGATCATGGCGATCTCGCCGTGCTCACGGGCCAGGCGCCGCGTCCGCGCACGCATCTCCGACGGGCTGATGCCGGCGGTATCGTCGATGAACAGCTTACGGTCGTTGAGCAGATTCACCGCGGAGGTCAGCCGCGGCCAGTCGTCGTCCTCAAGCTTACCCGCGCGGACCTTGGTCTGGTCGATGCGGCCGAGCGAAGCGAGCATACGAATGACGATGGAGTCCGCGGGCATTTCCAGGGAAAACACCAGTACCGCCTTGTCGGTGCGCAGCACGGCATTCTCGACAAGGTTCATGGCGAATGTTGTCTTACCCATGGACGGACGACCGGCAACGATGATCAGGTCAGCCGGTTGCAGTCCGTTGGTGGCTTCGTCGAGATCGGTAAAGCCGGTGGACAGGCCGGTGATCGCCTCACCCGCATTGAAGAGGGTGTCGATACGATCGATGGCTTTGACCAGAATGTCGTTGATGCCGATCGGTCCGCCGGTCTTGGGCCGCGCTTCGGCGATCTGGAAGATCAGGCGCTCGGCTTCGTCGAGAATTTCTTCGCCGGTACGCCCCTGTGGCGCGTAGGCGCTGTCGGCGATCTCGTTGCTGATGCCGATCAGCTGGCGCAATGTGGCGCGCTCGCGAATGATCTGCGCGTAGGCCTTGATGTTCGCCACCGAAGGCGTGTTCTTCGCCAGCTCACCGAGATAGGCCAGGCCGCCGACCTGCGGCAGGTGCCCTTCCTTGTCCAGTTGCTCGGACAGGGTGACCACGTCGAACGGCGAGTTGCGCTCGGCCAGGGTGAAGATGGCGCGGAAGATGAGGCGATGATCGTGGCGATAGAAATCGCCATCGGATACCTGATCGAGCACGCGCTCCCAGGCATTGTTGTCCAGCATCAGGCCGCCAAGCACCGCCTGCTCTGCCTCGATGGAGTGCGGCGGTACCTTGAGCGCTGCGGTTTCCAGATCGTATTGCTGGGGGACACTGATGTCGTTCATGGCACTCGGAATTCGAAACTACAAAAAAAACAAAGGGCACGTTCCACTCGCGTGGAAACGTGCCCGATGTTACTCGTCAGGCACCAGCGGTGCCAGACGATGGCTTAGCCGGCTACGACGATCAGCTTGACGGTCGCTTCGACGTCGGTGTGCAGGTGCACAGCTACGTCGTACTCACCAACCTGACGGATGGTGCCGTTCGGCAGACGGACTTCGCTCTTCGCTACTTCAACGCCAGAGGCGGTCAGTGCGTCGGCGATGTCGTGAGTGCCGATGGAACCGAACAGCTTGCCCTCATCGCCCGCGGTAGCGGTGATGGTGACTTCCAGTTCGGCCAGCTGAGCGGCGCGAGTTTCGGCAGAAGCCTTACGCTCGGCAGCAGCTTTTTCCAGGTCAGCACGACGAGCTTCGAACTCGGCGATGTTGGCTGCGGTAGCAGCAGTAGCCTTGCGCTGCGGCAGCAGGTAGTTGCGACCGTAACCAGACTTGACGTTTACCTTGTCGCCCAGGTTGCCCAGGTTTGCGACTTTTTCCAGCAGGATGACTTCCATTTGAGTCTTACCTCTTAACTTTTAACCTTCACCGTTCGCAGGTCCCGCGCCATTCTTACCGGCTGCGCGACCACGAAAATCAAACAGACTGTCGACAATGGCCAAAACGGCCAGTAACGGATAAATCAACTGCATGAACAGCACCAGCGTGACGTACAGCCCCACCAGCCAGAATCGCGGCAGACGCCCCTGAGCCACCAGCCCGTGCATTAGCGCGATACCGGCAAACACCAGCGGTACACTGCACAACGGCGTCAAAACCGCCAGCTGCGCACCCAGGTTCGGTCCAAGCAGCATGCCGACCAGCAGCAGCACCGCCAGCAGTGGCGGGAACCGCAGCGTATGAAACTCACTGCCGAAACCGCCCGGGTTGTACAACGCTGCCTGCCAGTAACGACCAAGCATCAGGCTAAGCAGGGTGACGACCTGCAGCAGTGCAGCCAGAAGGCCGGTCAGTACCGGTGCCAACAAGGACTCCAAGCGTCCGCGCTCCTCCACCGAAAGCTGCTGATAGGCGCCTGACAATGCGTCAGGCAACACTTTCTGCAGTTCGCTGGCCAGCGCCGCAATGGGCTCGCCGAACACCGCACCGAGAGCCCAGACATACAGCAGTCCAAGGCCCACACTGCACAACATCACCCGCACCCACGAAGCCTGACTGCGCAGCAGTAACGCCAGCCCCAGCGAGCCCAGCAATACCAGCAGGGTTCGCGGATCGCCGAAGTACCACCAGGCCAGTGCTGGCAATACCGCCCAGACCAGCACACCCAACGCATCGTTGAGGCCACGGCGCAACAACACCAGGCTGCCCGCGGCTGCACTCAGCCAGAACAACATGGGCAACGCTGCAGCACCCGCCACCACGAAGATGGCTTGCATACGGCCGCGCATGATGAACTCAGCCAGGGCACGCATGCGATTTATCCTTTACTTCTGTCGACCAGCCGGATCAACGGCCGTGGCTGTCGGTGTAGGGCAGCAGGGCCAGGTAGCGGGCGCGCTTGATAGCGGTAGCCAGCTGACGCTGATAACGTGCCTTGGTTCCGGTGATACGGCTAGGAACGATCTTGCCGGTCTCGGAGATATAGGCCTTCAGGGTGTTGAGATCTTTGTAGTCGATCTCTTTCACGCCTTCGGCGGTGAAACGGCAGAACTTACGACGACGGAAAAAACGTGCCATGAAATAGGCTCCTCAATAGATCCGTGGATTACTCGTCAGCGTTGTTATCGCTGTCACTGTCGCTCTCGTTGGAGCCGTCAGTGTTGTCAGGGCGATCACGACGCTCGCGGCGCTCGCTACGGTTTTCCTCGGCCTTGAGCATTTCAGACTGTTCGGTCTCGGCTTCGTCGCGACGAATGATCAGGTTACGGATGACGGCGTCGTTGTAGCGGAAGTTGTCTTCCAGCTCGGCCAGGGCCTTGCCACTGCACTCGACGTTCAGCATCACATAGTGAGCCTTGTGCACGTTGTTGATGGCGTAAGCCAGCTGACGACGGCCCCAGTCTTCCAGGCGGTGAATCTTGCCACCGTCTTCTTCGATCAGCTTGGTGTAACGCTCCACCATGCCGCCGACCTGCTCGCTCTGGTCCGGGTGAACCAGAAAGATGATTTCGTAATGACGCATAATTGCTCCTTACGGGTTGCAGCCTGCCGACTAAGCGGTCAGGCAAGGAGTGAATGACTTGTTGTCTTGCTTGCAGGTAGGCGCGCAAACGCCTGCCGTCCAGGCAAGGGGCGCCATTCTAGAGAAGGGCTGACAGCGGCGCAAGGCGAACTGGTGAATATTTAACCAGCTTTAGACATTCAGTTGCGCAGCGCCGCACGCTCGGCGCGAATACCATCGAGCAGCTCGCGAACCTGGTGGATATCGTACGGCTTCAGCATGGTACGCAACCGATCGAGGCCCACATCCGAAGCATTGACCGCATAGCCCGAGGCGATCACCAGCGATAACCTCGGGTGACGCGCACTAGCTTCACGCGCCAGATCGATTCCGCTCATCCCGGCCAGGCCGACATCCGTCAGCAGCACGTCGAAAGGCTGCTGCCCCAGCGCCTCCAGGGCCTCTTCCGCTGTCTCGCTTGCGACGACCTGATGCCCTAGCTCCATCATCACTTCACCGGTAAGCATGCGCAGGGTCGGGTCATCCTCGACGAAGAGGATCTTCAGACTGGCATCATCGGCCGCCGGGTTTTTCACGACATCGTCAGGCTGCGGGTCGCCCGCCACCGCTTTGGCCGGACCTGCCAAGAGATCACCTCCCGCGCCCTGCCGCTGCCCGTCATCGACGCAGCGCGGCAAATGCACATGCACGGCGGTACCACCGCGCTCGCCGCTCTCCAGCGTAACGAAGCCACCGCTCTGCTTGACGAATCCATAAACCATGCTCAAGCCGAGACCGGAGGCATTGCAGTCCTGCTTGGTGGTGAAGAAGGGTTCGAATGCCCGTGCGCGCACGTCGTCACTCATACCGCCGCCCTCGTCGATGACACTGAGCAGGACGTAATCGCCACGCGAGTTGCCAGGCGCATCCTCGCCCAGCTGGCGATTCTCCAGACGCAGCACCACACGTCCGCTACCCGCCATCGCATCGCGCGCGTTGGAAGCGAGGTTCAACACTACGCTCTGCAGATTGCCGACATCGGCGAACACCGGCCATGGCTCGCCCAGCACCTCCAGCTCCAGCTGTACCGCCGACCCCAACGCCCCATTTAGCAGCTCGTGCATCTGCTCAAGCAGCTCCGGCAAGTGCACCTGGCGCGGCAACAATGGTTGGCGGCTGGCGAAAGCCAGCAGCTGGGACGCCAGACGCGCACCCTTCTCGACCCCGCTGACAGCCGAGTCCAACCGTCGCGCTGCAGTCTGATCGCTACCGAGACCACGCCGTAGCAGCTGCAGGTTGCCTCCGATGATCTGCAGCATGTTGTTGAAGTCGTGCGCGATGCCACCAGTCAGCTTGCCCACTGCCTCCAACCGCTGAGCCTGCTGCAGGGCCTGCTCGGCCACCTGTCGCTCGGCCTCACTTTGCTGCAGCGCCAGGGTTCGCTCACGGACCAGCTCTTCCAGGTGATCGCGATAACGCTGCAGCTCCGCCTCGTTGCGCTGCTGCTCGGTCACATCCTGCCCTTGAACGAAGATGCCAATGACTCCGCCGTCGTTCTCGACGATCGGCTGCAAAACGAAATCCAGAATCGCTTCCTGTGGCTCCTTGTCCGGATACCGTCTCAGGAACAGCGATACACGTTTGCCGACATACGGCTGACCGGTGCGATAGACCTCGTCGAGCAGACCGATGAGGGCCTGCCCCTCGATCTCGGGCAATCCCTCGCGAACCGTCTTGCCAAGCAGCTGACGGTGCCCGGTGACCTGCCGATAGGCATCATTGGCCAGTTCATATACATGATCAGGGCCGCGCAGAAAGCAGACGAACCCAGGCGCCTGCGCGAACAGACGGCGCAGCTGCTCGCCTTCGGACTGCAGCAGCCTGGCACGGGACATTACGCCTTGCTCCAACTGCTGCAAGGGCTGCCGACCGGCTGCCGCCTGACTCAACGAATCTTTCATTGCCTGCAGCTCGGTAATGTCCGAGGTGTGCTGCAGAATCGCAACGACCTCTCCTTGCTCATCCAGGATTGGCGTGTGCGTGGCGCTCCAGTAACGATCCTCGTAAACCGGGCCAAGCGGCGTTTGTCGCGCGATGGAGTAACGAATCACCGGCAACGTATCGACTGCCTTGCGGCTGAGCACCCGCGCAAACGAATCGAGCAACTCTTGCACTCGGGTCATCTCGGGACTGAGCGGATCGGCAGCGAAGGCTTCATGAAGGCGCTGCCCCTGGATATCCGTCAGTTTTCGCCCGGTAAGCGTCAGGTAAGCGGCATTCGCATCCAGAATGACCAGGTCACGATCAAGCAGGACATAAGCATTCGGGGATAGCCGGAACAGACTTTCGAAAGACGGGCGCTGCTGCATACAACCTCCATGGTACGAGCCTGACGCCGCGTAACTAACCCAGCAAGGCTCCGGCAGCACCCGGAGCCCTCAAGCAAAATATGACGAGAAGCCGCTATCCGCGGACGGGCCTGGACACCGATTGACCACAAAAAGGTCAATCGGTTTCAGATCAGCAGGTCAGGCGTTCAGCCAGCGACCTTGGCGCTCTTGCGCTGACGCAGCGCCTCGAACAGGCATACGCCGGTCGCCACAGAAACGTTCAGACTGCTGACGCTGCCGGCCATGGGCAGGCGCACCAGATAATCACAGTGTTCACGCGTCAGGCGCCGCATACCGCGACCCTCGGCGCCCATGATAAGCACGATGGGCCCGGTGAGATCCTGATCGTAGAGTGATTGCTCGGCTTCGCCCGCCGTCCCCACGACCCATAATCCACGCTGCTGCAGCTTCTCCAGCGTACGCGCAAGGTTGGTCACGGCGACCAGCGGAATCACTTCCGCCGCACCGCAGGCAACCTTGCGCACGGTGGCATTGAGAGTGGCCGATTTGTCTTTCGGCACGATCACGGCGAGCGCACCGGCCGCGTCCGCGGTGCGCAGACAGGCACCGAGGTTGTGCGGATCCGTCACACCATCCAGCACCAACAGCAGCGGCGGGCCATCGGCGCGATCAAGCAATTCCTCGAGCATGGCCTCACCCCAAACCTGACTGGGGCTCACCTCGGCGACCACACCCTGATGCACGCCTTCGACCCAGGCATCCATCTCCCGCCGCTCACACTGCCCGACACTCACACGTGCCTGAGCAGCCAGCTCGATCACCATCTGGGCGCGCGGATCGCCGCGCCCCTCTGCCAGCCATACCTGCTTGACGCGCTTGGGATGATGGCGCAGCAATGCCTCGACAGCGTGCAGGCCGTAGATCTTTTCCAGCTGACTCATGACTTGGCCTTGCGCTTTCTGGCACCGCCACTCGAGCCGGTGGGTTTGTCACCTGACTTGGCTGCAGATTTCGGCTTGGTCGAGCCTGATCGCGACTTGCTCCCGCCCGCCGCCTTCTCGCTCTTGCCCTTCCTGCCGCCCTTCGCCTCGGCGAGCAATGCCTTCTTCAGCTCTCGACTCTTGCGCACATCGGCATTGCCCGGCTCGCGCCCACGGCTCGCACCGTCACGCTGCCCCGGAGCAGACTTGGTACCACCACCGATCAGCTCGAAATCGATCTTGCGCTCATCCAGATCGACGCGCATGACGCGCACCTCGACGCTGTCGCCGAGACGGAAACTGCGCCCACTGCGCTCACCGGACAACCGGTGGTGCAACGGATCGAAGTGGTAGTAGTCGCCCGGCATGGCAGTGACATGCACCAGCCCTTCTACGTAGATGTCGGTCAGCTCGACGAACAGGCCGAAACCAGTCACCGCAGTAATCACACCAGGGAAGGCCTCGCCGACACGATCCTTCATGAACTCGCACTTGAGCCAGTTAGTGACGTCGCGGGTAGCTTCGTCGGCGCGTCGCTCGGTCATCGAGCATTGCTCGCCCAGCTGCTCCAGCGCGGCTTCGTCGTACGGATAGATTCGCGCCTTGGGCATGCTGGTGGCGCCTTCGCGGCGCACATGAGGCGTGTCTCGACGGGAGCGGATGACACTGCGAATGGCGCGATGCACCAGCAGATCGGGATAACGCCTGATTGGCGAAGTGAAGTGGGCGTAAGCCTCGTAGTTCAGGCCAAAGTGACCATTGTTCTCGGCGCTGTATACGGCCTGACTCAGCGAGCGCAGCATGACCGTCTGGATCACATGGAAATCCGGGCGCCCCTGAATCTGCTCCAGCAACGCCTGGTAATCCTTCGGCGTCGGACCTTCCTTGCCCTTGTGCAACGAGAGACCCAGTTCACCGAGAAAGGCGCGCAGCTTCTCCTGGCGCTCCAGCGGCGGCGCATCGTGGACACGATAAAGCGCTGGGATCTCATGCTTCTGCAGGAATGCCGCCGTGGCAACGTTGGCGCAGAGCATGCACTCCTCGATCAGCTTGTGCGCATCGTTGCGCTCGGTCGGCTTGATCTCGGCAATCTTGCGATCGGCACCGAAGACGATACGCGTTTCCTGAGTCTCGAAATCGATCGCGCCGCGGGTATGACGCGCCTTGAGCAGCACCTTGTAGAGCGAATAGAGCTGCTTGAGATGCGGCAACACTTCGGCGTACTCCCCGCTCAGCCGCTTGCCTTCAGCTGACTTGGGCTGCTCCAGCATCGCGCTGACCTTGTTGTAGGTCAGTCGCGCATGGGAATGAATCACCGCCTCGTAGAACTGGTAGTCGGTCATCTTTCCCGACTTGCTCAGCGTGATCTCGCAGACCATGGCCAGGCGATCGACCTGCGGATTCAGCGAACAGAGCCCGTTGGAAAGCTGCTCGGGCAGCATGGGCACCACCCGCTCAGGGAAGTACACCGAGTTGCCGCGAACCACGGCCTCCTTGTCGAGCGCCGAGTCGACCTTGACGTAGTGAGACACGTCGGCAATGGCGACATACAGGCGGAAACCTCCTGTCAGGAGCTTCCAGCCGCCAGGCTTCTCGCAATAGACCGCATCGTCGAAGTCGCGCGCATCTTCACCATCGATGGTCACGAACGGTAGATGGCGCAGATCGACGCGCTTGTGCTTGTCCTTTTCCTCGACCTCGGGCTTCAGCCGGGACGCTTCCTTCAGCACCGCTTCCGGCCAGACATGCGGGATATCGAAGCTGCGTAGCGCCACGTCGATTTCCATGCCCGGCGCCATGTAGTTGCCGATCACCTCGACGATGTCGCCCTGCGGCTGGAAGCGCTGGGTCGGCCAGTGAGTGATCTTGACCTCGACAAACTGCCCCGGCTTGGCGTCGAGCGCGCGGCCCGGCGTCACCAGCACTTCCTGCTGGATTTTCGGGTTGTCAGGAATGACAAAACCGACGTCGCTCTCAATGTGGTAGCGACCAACGATGCTTTCGTGGGCCCGACTGATCACTTCAACGATCGCGCCCTCACGACGCCCACGCCGATCAAGCCCCGCAACGCGCGCCAGACAGCGGTCGCCGTCGAACACCAGGCGCATCTGCGCGGGACTGAGAAACAGGTCATCGCTGCCGTCATCCGGGATGAGAAAACCGAAGCCGTCACGGTGCCCACTGACGCGACCACAGACCAGGTCCAGCTTGTCCACCGGGGCATAGGTGCCGCGCCGGGTGTAGATTAGCTGACCATCACGCTCCATCGCTCGCAGTCGGCGACGCAGCGCTTCGATATCTTCTTCGGACACCAGTCCGAACTCTTCAACCAGCTCTTCGCGGGCCGCCGGGGAGCCGCGCTCACCGAGATGCTGGAGAATCAGCTCGCGACTGGGAATGGGGTTGTCGTACTTTTCCGCTTCACGAGCGGCCTCGGGATCGAGGGATTGCCAATCGGCCATTAAGAGATGTCACCTTTCATTCATTTATAGGGCCAGAACGCCCTTCTTCTATTGAAGCGCGAATCGCTCCCGGACGGCAGCTTTCACGCGAATTATTTTTCGCCATCAGGGGTTTACAAGGCCAAACCTCAGCCGTATAGTTCGCGCCCACAATGTCTGGCAGACGTTGTAACACGGAAACGGCTTAGTATCATCGTTTCTAGTGCCCAGGTGGCGGAATTGGTAGACGCACTAGGTTCAGGTCCTAGCGGTGGCAACACCGTGGAAGTTCGAGTCTTCTCCTGGGCACCACTTATTCAAATGAAACCCGCTGCGACATGGCGAGTCTCATGCAAGACGAAGAAGCCGACTTCGACCGATCTGATCGGTGAAATGGCAAAAAGTCGGTGAGCGATCATCGCAATGTGCCCAGGTGGCGGAATTGGTAGACGCACTAGGTTCAGGTCCTAGCGGTGGCAACACCGTGGAAGTTCGAGTCTTCTCCTGGGCACCACTCTTCAAGAAAAAACCGAGCCCCTGGCTCGGTTTTTTCGTTTCGGCGAGCAACTGATAGAACCGCCCCTTCCGATAGCCGGCCACGCCAGACAAAAGAAGACCGCCCGAAGGCGGTCTTTTTGTACCTGCAGCCTTGATCAGGCGTAAGGATGGCGCAGCACAATGGTTTCGTTGCGATCCGGGCCGGTGGAGATGATATCCACCGGCGCCTCGACCAACTCCTCGAGACGCTTGATGTACGCACGCGCATTGGCGGGCAGCTCATCAAGGGTCTTCGCACCAACAGTCGACTCGCTCCAGCCCGGCATCTCTTCGTATACCGGCTGCAGGCCGTCATAGCTGTCCGCATCGGTCGGCGCGTCAACCAGAACATCGCCGTTACGATCCTTGTAACCGACACATATGCGGATGGTTTCCAGACCATCGAGCACGTCGAGCTTGGTCAGGCAGATGCCGGATATACTGTTGATCTCGATGGCACGACGCAGGATCACTGCATCGAACCAGCCACAGCGCCGCGCACGACCGGTAGTGGAACCGAACTCGTGACCGCGCTCAGCCAGGCGAGCACCGATATCATCGAACAGCTCGGTCGGGAACGGACCGGAACCCACGCGCGTGGTGTATGCCTTGGTGATACCGAGAATGTAATCCAGATACAGCGGACCGAAGCCCGAACCGGTGGCAGTGCCGCCGGCAGTGGTGCTGGAGCTGGTGACGTAGGGATAGGTGCCATGGTCGATGTCCAGCAGCGAGCCCTGCGCGCCCTCGAACATGATGCAGGCACCCTGCTTGCGCAGCTCGTGCAGGCGGGCGGTGACATCGGTGATCAACGGCTTGAGGATTTCCGCGTAGCCGAGCGCCTCATCTAGGGTCTTCTGGAAATCAACCGGCTCGACCTTGTAGAAGTTCTGCAGCACGAAGTTGTGGTATTCCAGCAGCTCGCGCAGCTTGACCGCGAAGCGCTCCGGGTTGAACAGGTCAGCAATGCGCAGGCCGCGACGTGCAACCTTGTCCTCGTAAGCCGGGCCAATGCCACGACCCGTCGTGCCGATCTTGCCTTCCGAGCGCGAAGCCTCACGCGCCTGATCCAGCGCCACGTGGTACGGCAGGATCAGCGTGCAGGACGGACTGATGCGCAGGCGCTCGCGTACCGGCACGCCCTTTTCTTCCAGCTTGGTGATCTCACGCAGCAGCGCATCGGGAGCGACCACCACGCCGTTGCCGATCAGACACTGCACATTGTCACGCAGGATGCCGGACGGAATCAGGTGCAGCACGGTCTTCTCACCGTCGATGACCAGGGTATGTCCGGCATTGTGGCCGCCCTGGTAACGCACGACCGCAGCCGCCTGATCGGTCAGCAGATCGACGATCTTGCCCTTGCCCTCATCACCCCACTGGGTGCCCAGGACCACGACGTTCTTACCCATAACCCTCTGTCCTCTTCGGCGAAGCATGCCGGTCGCAACCGGCGATAATCGAAACCAGGCCAGCGCCGCAGCGCGGCGCCACAACCATCAGGACGCCAGCGAAGCCACCGTCCAGACACCATCCTTCAATTGCAATTGCCGGTCGCAGCCGAGCTGCGCAGCATCGGCTCGCGACTGCCCATCAAGGGCTTGCACCACGCGCTCACCCTGACGCCGCAGCTGACGGACCGCATCCCACAGACCCGGTTCGCCGTCTTGCGGCGCCCAAACGCCCGACACAGGCGCGGAAAGATCAGCACTGCCCAGACTGACCAGCGTCTTCAGGTCGGTGGAGAAACCCGTCGCCGGGCGTGCGCGACCGAAGTCGGCACCAATGTCGTCATAACGACCACCCTGCGCGATCGACTGACCGACGCCGGGTACGAACACCGCGAACACCACTCCAGTATGGTAGTGATAGCCACGCAACTCGCCCAAATCGAAATACAGCGGCACATCCGGATAACGCGCCGCCAGCTGATCGGCAATGGCCGTCAGCGTTTCCAGCGCGGCCCGCACCTCGGCGGGCGCAGCCGCCAGCGCCATACACGCCTGATCGAGCACTTCCCGTCCGCCGCAAAGCCGCGCCAGCGCGCGCAGCATGCCGGTCAATGCAGGATCGAGCGCAGCAGTCTGCTCGGCAATCTCATCCATCGCCTTGCGCTGCAGCGCATCGAACAACCGCTGCTCGGCTTCGCCGCTCAATCCGGCAGCCTTGGCCAGACCACGATAGATGCCCACATGCCCGAGATCCATATGCACATCCGGCACCTCGGCAAGCTCGAGCATTTCCAGCATCAGACTGATGACCTCGATATCACTGGCAGCAGACGCATCGCCATACAGCTCAGCCCCCAACTGGATAGGGCTGCGCGAGGTGGAAAGCGCCTGCGGCTTGGCATGCAACACACTACCGGCATAGCACAGGCGACTGGGACCTTCGCGACGCAGGGTATGCGCGTCGACCCGGGCCACTTGTGGCGTGATATCAGCCCGCAGCCCCATCTGGCGACCGGAAAGCGGGTCGATGACCTTGAACGTACGCAGATCCAGATCCTGCCCGGAACCGGTGAGCAACGACTCGAGAAACTCCACGTGCGGGGTGATGACCAGCTCGTAGCCCCAGCACTGGAACAGGTCCAGCACGCGCCGACGCGCCGTTTCGATACGCGCCGCCTCCGGCGGCAGCACCTCTTCGATGCCATCTGGCAAAAGCCAGCGGTCTACCGTTGCCATTCGCGAAATCACCTCTCGTTCCGGTAAGCCCAGACGAAAACCGCGGCAGCAGCCTTAGCCGGCCTTCGGTCGCGTGCAGTTGTATTCGAACCATGGCATCCGAGCCATGCCCTGTGAAGGGATCGGCATGACCGCTGCATGCCTAGGATAGCCTGCGACCTCAAGGGCACAGACGCAAAAAAGCCGGGATTTTCCCGGCCGGCGGATCATAGCAATCTTTTCTCTAACGGTCACCCGACGGCACGGCCGTGCCGCCGGGGAACCTTCATCTCGCCATCAACTAGTTGCTCTTTTCCAGATAACGGAAGAAATCGCTCTTCGGATCGAGCACCAACACGTCTTCCTTGCTGGAGAAGCTCTCGCGATAAGCCTGCAGACTGCGATGGAAGGCATAGAACTCCTGATCCTGACCATACGCCGCGGCATAGATGGCAGCAGCCTGAGCATCGCCATCACCGCGCAGCTCCTCAGCCTCGCGGAACGCCTCGGCCAGCAGGACACGGCGCTGACGATCGGCGTCGGCACGGATACCTTCGGCTAGCTCTTTACCTTTGGCGCGATGCTCACGAGCCTCACGCTCACGCTCAGAGCTCATCCGCTCGAACACGCTGCGATTGACTTCCCGCGGCAGATCAATGCCCTTGACGCGCACATCGACCACTTCGATGCCCAGCTCCTGTTGAGCAGCGCGGTTCAGACTGGTTGTGACCTGAGCCATCAGCTCGTCACGCTGACCGGACACGGACTCGTGCAGCGTGCGCTTACCGAACTGGTCACGCAACGCCGCCTCCAGACGGCGAGCCAGGCGCTCATCGGCAATCTGCTTCATCCCCGAGGTCGCGGTGTAGAAGCGCTCGGCATCATCCACACGCCACTTGGCGTAGGAGTCGACCATCAGCGCTTTCTTTTCCAGGGTCAGGAAACGGGAAGTCGTGGTATCCAGTGTCAGCAGTCGCGCATCGAATTTGCGCACCGAGTTCACGTACGGAATCTTCATGTGCAGGCCAGGCTTCACATCAGGCTCGACGATGCGACCGAAGCGCAGCAGGACTGCACGCTCGGTCTGCGAGACGATGTAGAAGCTGTTCCACAGAACGATTGCCGCCACAACGCCCACGATCAGGGCGGTAAGGGATTTATTGCTCATCAGCGGCTCTCCCTCGTACGAACTTCACGCGGATCCAGCTCCGGCGGCAGACGGGTGCCCTGGGTAGCCGCGCCCGACGCAACTCCGGCCGGAGCCGGCGTGCTCGCACCACGACTGTTGATCATCTTGTCCAGCGGCAGATAGAGCAGGTTCTGCCCGCTGTCACCACTCACCATGACCTTGCTGGTATTGCTCATGACTTCCTGCATGGTTTCCAGATACAGGCGCTCGCGCGTCACTTCCGGCGCCTTGCGATATTCGGCGACCAGCTTGCTGAAGCGATCCGCCTCACCCTGAGCGCGGGAAATCACCGCGTCGCGGTAACCACTGGCTTCTTCCAGCATGCGCTGGGCCTGGCCGCGGGCTTCGGGAATCACGCCATTGGCGTACGACTCAGCCTGGTTCTTCTCACGCTGCTCGTCTTCACGCGCGCGAATCACGTCATCGAACGCTTCCTGCACCTCACGCGGCGCGGCTGCGCTCTGCAGGTTGACCTGGGTGACGACGATGCCTGTGGCGTAATTGTCGAGAAAACGCTGCAAGCGCTCCTTGACCTCGCCAGCCATCACTTCACGACCTTCAGTCAGCACCTGATCCATGGCGGTCGAACCCACCACATGCCGCACGGCGCTGTCGGTCGCATGTTGCAGGCTTACTTCAGGCTGATCGACATTGAGCACGAATGCCTGAAGATTGCTGATCTTGTACTGAACGGTGAGCGGCACCTCGATGATGTTCTCATCCTCGGTGAGCATCTGCCCCTGCTTGCTGTAAGAACGCTCGCGGGTGACGTTTTCCTGGAACTTGCGATCGATCGGCGGGAAGTAGATGTTCAGGCCCGGCCCGACCGTCTCGTGATACTTGCCGAAGCGCAGCACGACGGCCTGCTCCTGCTCGTCGACGATATAGATCGCATTGAACAGCCAGACGGCCAGCAGCACGACCAGGGCAATCCAAACCAGACCGAAGCCGCCGCGCTTGCCGCTGCCACCGAAATTGCTGCCGCCGCCACGCTTCTTGCCACCGAACATGCCGTTCAGGCTGTCCTGCAGCTTGCGGAAAGCCTCATCGAGATCCGGCGGGCCTTTCTGGTCGCCACCGCCACCACCGCGACGGCCACCGCCACCACTGCCCCAGGGATCCTGGTTGTTCGAGTTGCCACCCGGCTCATTCCAAGCCATAGCGCTCTCCATTCAAATAAAGCTAAAGGCGCGCCCACGGCGCGCCCACCAATGCTACAGAAAGCCCCGAACTACCGGCAAAATTGCCACTAGAGGCTTTATTGCAAAGTGTGTTGCTCGATGAACTCATCCACCCGCAACCCTTCGCGACTGATCAAGCGATTCAATTCGATTCTAGGCAAGCGAACTTCCAGCAGGCTGCCACCCTCGTCATCATGCGTTTCCCGCTGCACCGCGCTGAGCTCGAAGAACTGCGCCCGCAGCCGCCCGAGCCGCTGTGGCAGGCGCAGCGTCCCGACAAACTGATCGTTGCCCAACAGCTCGGCAATGGCCTGGCGCACCAGATCCAGCCCCAATCCATCACGAGCAGACACCCAGACACGCTGCGGCTTGCCATCGGCGTCGCGCTGAATCTGCGGCTCGATGCCCTCCATCAGGTCAACCTTGTTGTAGACCTCGAGCATCGGCAACTCGTTGGCGCCGATCTCACCGAGCACCGCCAGGACCTGCTCGATCTGCTGATCGCGCTCTGGCTCGTGCGCATCGATGACATGCAAGAGAAGATCGGCGTTGCTGGACTCTTCCAGCGTAGCCCTGAAGGACTCCACCAACTTGTGTGGCAGATGACGGATGAAACCCACGGTGTCGGCCAGCACCACCGGCCCGACATCATCCAGCTCAAGCCGCCGCAACGTCGGATCGAGCGTGGCGAACAGCTGATTGGCCGCGTATACATCCGACTCGGTCAGCGCATTGAACAAGGTGGACTTGCCGGCGTTGGTGTAACCGACCAGTGACACGGAGGGTATATCGGCACGACGACGCCCGCGACGGGCCTGCTCGCGCTGACCGCGGACCTTCTCCAGACGCTGCTTGATTTGCCGGATGCGCACACGCAGCAAGCGGCGGTCGGTTTCCAGCTGAGTTTCACCCGGGCCACGCAGACCGATACCGCCCTTCTGTCGCTCAAGGTGAGTCCAGCCGCGAACCAGGCGCGTACTCATGTGCTCAAGCTGGGCCAGTTCGACCTGTAGCTTGCCTTCATGGGTGCGTGCGCGCTGGGCGAAGATATCCAGAATCAGACCGGTACGATCCAGCACGCGACATTCGAGCGCTCGCTCGAGGTTGCGCTCCTGGCTAGGCGTCAGGGTGTGATTGAAGATCACCAACTCGGCCTCGCCATCCTTGACGAGGTCATGCAGCTCCTCGACCTTGCCACTGCCGATCAGGAACTTGGCGGACGGCTGATGCCGGGCGACATTGACGAAGCCAACCGCCTCGGCGCCTGCCGAGCGCGCCAGCTCCTGGAATTCCTGAGGGTCCTCGCGCGCCGCGGGGTCCTGGCCGTCCAGGTGCACCAGGATAGCCCGCTCACCACCACCGGGACGTTCGAAGAACAAAGAAACCTACCTCAGTCGTTGCTCGACTCGGATTGCTCGGCATCACCAGCGGTCGGCAGGCGCACAGGGCGGCCCGGAACCACAGTGGAGATGGCGTGCTTGTAGACCATCTGGCTGACGGTGTTTTTCAGAAGAATGACGAACTGGTCGAAGGATTCGATCTGGCCCTGCAGCTTGATGCCGTTGACCAGATAGATGGAAACCGGGACGCGTTCCTTACGCAGTGTGTTGAGGTAAGGGTCTTGTAGCGAATGCCCTTTTGACATGTGCCGCACTCCTTAGAGGATCTGTTTTCATTAGTGTTCTAAAAGTACAACCGACGATCCACTTGTCTGAGAATAGACGGTCAATTCGCAGTGTCAGCTCAATATGGAGAGCGATTGCAGGTATTTCAATGCGCGCGGCAGATTGTCGCGGGACAAACTGTCCAGCCAGTGCATCTCCCCCCAACTTCGCAACCAGGTGAACTGCCGTTTGGCCAGTTGCCGGGTTGCGATGATGCCGCGCTCCACCATTTCCTCTCGGGTCGATGATCCGTCCAGATATTCCCAGACCTGACGATAACCAACCGCTCGAATCGACGGCATGCCAAGGTGCAGATCACCCCGATTCCTCAGGGCTTCGACCTCTTCGACAAAGCCCTGTTCAACCATGTGCAGGAAACGTCTCTCGATGCGCTCATGCAGGATGTAGCGTTGTGCGGGGGCGATGCACAGTTGCGCGACAGTATAAGGCAAGACTCCTGAGCCTGGAGCGTCTGCGACGGCTTTTTGCGACCTTTGTCGGGCGCGGTGCTCGCTCATGGTCAAGCCGCTGACGCGATATACCTCTAGTGCGCGTACCAGCCGCTGCGGATCGTTAGGATGAATGCGCGCTGCCGACTCCGGATCCACCTGGGCCAGCTGATCGTGCAGCACCTGCAATCCTTGCGTCGCAGCCAGCGCCTCGAGCTCGGCACGTAGCAACGGGTCAGCTGCCGGCATATCGGCGAGTCCTTCCTGCAACGCCTTGAAATACAACATGGTGCCGCCAACCAGCAGAGGAATTCGGCCAGCCGCGCTGATCTCGGCCATGGCCGCCAGGGCATCTGCGCTGAACTCTGCAGCCGAGTAGCTCTCGGCCGGGTCGAGGATGTCCACCAGACGATGGGGAAACTCGGCCAATACCTCAGCCGACGGCTTCGCCGTGCCGATATCCATGCCGCGATAGACCAGCGCCGAATCGACACTGATCAGCTCGCAGGGCAGCAAGCGCGCCAGTTCCAACGCAAGATCGGTCTTGCCCGACGCAGTGGGGCCCATGAGGAAGATGGCAGGAGGGAGAGCGGACATCAGAAAGCTCGACGGTCTTGGCCGCATAGTTTCCGGCGACAGGCGGCCGGCTGCAAGCACGGTTCGCCGCGAGGATTACTCAGCGACCGCGCAGGAACAGCTTGTCCAGTTCGTCCATGCCGAGCTGCGTCCAGGTCGGACGCCCGTGATTGCACTGCCCGCTGCGCTCGGTATGTTCCATATCGCGCAGCAAGGCGTTCATCTCCGGCACCGTCAGCCGCCGGTTGGCGCGCACTGCGCCATGACACGCCATGGTCGCCAGCAGCTCGTTCAGATGGGCCTGGATACGGTCACTGGTGCCGTACTCAAGCAGATCGGCCAACACGTCGCGGACCAGCCGGGTCGCTTCGGCCTGCTTGAGCAGCGACGGGATCTGTCGAATCGCCAAGGTTTCCGGCCCCAGTCGTTGCAGCTCGAAACCCAGCATCTGAAACCATTGCCCGTGCTCTTCGGCGCAGTCGGCTTCACGCTGACTCAGCGCAATCGACTCAGGCACCAGCAATGGCTGCCCGCGCAAGCCTTCGCTGGCCATGGCGGTTTTCAGTCGCTCATAGGTGATGCGTTCGTGAGCGGCGTGCATGTCAACCAACACCATGCCCTGGGCATTTTCGGCGAGGATGTAGACGCCCTTGAGCTGCGCCAGCGCATACCCCAGCGGCGGCACGTCATCCTGACTCGCCGGCAGTGCCGCGGAACCGCTTTCGGGCAACGGCGTGAAGAACTCGCGATAAGCACCCTGAGCTTCGGCGGTATAGCCGGCCGAAGCTGGCCGTGGCGCCTGATAACCGGCCCCTGCGCCGCGCCAGGACGACGTATCACCCTGGGGCCGCTCAAGCACGCTGGCCGCCAGACTCATTTCGTTCTGCCCGGCGAACTCGCCAGCGGCCAGTCCGGAAACCTGCGTCATCGGCGTGACGCTGGCCGGTGCCGCGAGCTGATCTTCCGGCCGCACATCCCCCAGCGCGCGATGCAGCGTGCCGTAAAGGAAGTCATGCACCATGCGGCTGTCGCGGAAGCGCACTTCATGCTTGGTCGGGTGCACGTTGACGTCCACCACCGCCGGGTCGACATCGAGGAACAGCACGAACGTCGGGTGCCGGCCGTTGAACAGCACATCGCGATAGGCCTGGCGTACCGCATGGGCCACCAGTTTGTCGCGAACCATGCGCCCGTTGACGTAGAAATACTGCAGATCCGCCTGACTGCGCGAGAAGGTCGGCAGCCCGACCCAGCCCCACAGTCGCAAGCCGTTACGCTCGATCTCGATGGGCAGCGCCTGCTCGAGGAACGCCGGCCCGCATACCGAAGCGACACGACGCGCGCGCGCCGCATCGTCTTCGGCCTGGTGCAGCGCCAGCACGACCTTGCCGTTGTGGCGCAGATGGAAGGCCACGTCGAAACGCGCCAGCGCCAGGCGCTTGATGACTTCCTGAAGGTGATCGAATTCGGTCTTCTCGGTGCGCAGAAACTTGCGTCGCGCCGGCGTATTGAAGAACAGATCGCGCACCTCCACCGAGGTGCCCACTGGATGCGCCGCGGGCTGCACCCGCGCTTCCATTTCACGCCCCTCGGTCTCCACCTGCCAGGCCTCGCTGGCATCGGCGGTGCGTGAAGTCATGGTCAGACGCGAGACGGAACTGATCGAAGCCAGCGCTTCGCCCCGAAAACCCAGACTCATGACCCGTTCGAGGTCTTCCAGATCACGAATCTTGCTGGTGGCGTGGCGCGCCAGGGCCAGCGGCAGATCGTCCGGCGGAATGCCGCAGCCGTCGTCGCGCACTCGCAGCAGCTTGACCCCGCCCTGCTCGATGTCCACATCGATGCGTCGCGCGCCCGAATCCAGACTGTTTTCCAGCAGCTCCTTGATCACCGAGGCCGGGCGCTCCACCACCTCGCCGGCGGCAATCTGGTTCGCCAGCCGCGGACTTAGCAGCTGGATGCGCGGCACCTCGCTCATGGTTGCGAGGCCAGCGTGGTGGCGGGAATGTTCAGCGTCTGGCCGATCTTGATCACATCATTGCGCAGATTGTTGGCGCTGCGCAGGGAAGTCAGGCTTACCTGATAGCGCTGGGCGAGCAATGCCAGGCTCTCGCCGGAACGTACGATGTGCTCGCGCGGCGCACTGGCGATCTTGCCGGAATCCCGCAACCAGGCCACATAGGTTCCAGGCGGTGGATTCTCATGAAAGAACTGCCTTACGCCACTGTGGATCGAGCGCGCCAGCGACTGCTGGTGGCTCGCCGTCTGCAGCTTCTTGGCCTCGGACGGGTTCGAGATGAAGCCGGTCTCCACCAGAATCGACGGGATATCCGGCGACTTCAGCACCATGAAGCCCGCCTGCTCGACCCGCCGCTTGTGCAGCGGGGTGATGCGCCCCATGTTGCTCAATACCTTCTGCCCGACATTCAGGCTCGATGACAACGAGGCGGTCATCGACAGATCCAGCAGCACACCTGCAAGCATCTGGTCCTTGTCGCCGAGGCTGACGTTGCCGGCACCGCCAATCAGGTCGGAACGGTTCTCGCTGTCGGCCAGCCAGCGCGCGGTTTCCGAGGTGGCGCCGCGGTCGGACAGGGCGAACACTGAGGCACCGTAGGCCGCCGAACGCGGCGCGGCATCGGCATGGATCGAGACGAACAGATCGGCGCCCTTCTTGCGCGCGATCTCGGTACGTTTGCGCAGCGGGATGAAGTAGTCGCCGGTGCGTACCAGCTCGGCTCGAAAACCCTTGTCGGCGTTGATCTGCCGTTGCAGTTCCTTGGAAATCTGCAGCACCACGTGTTTCTCGTAGATCTTGCCGGGGCCAATCGCGCCGGGGTCTTCGCCACCATGACCGGCGTCGATGGCGATCACGATGTCGCGCTTGCTGCTCGCCGTAGCCGGCAGCTTCACCGCAGGCAGGGTCGGAGAAACCGGCGCGGCGGGCGTCGCCGGGGTAGCGGTGGCTGGCGGCTGGGTCGCGGCGCGAGCGGCTGTCGCCTGATCGAAGAGGTCGACCACCAAGCGATGACCGTATTGTTGATTGGGCGCCAGACTGAAGCTCTTCGGCGCTACCGGCGCATGCAGATCGACGACCACGCGAAGTGTGTCGGCATCGTGCTGGCCGACGCGCAGAGAGGCGACCGGCGTGTTCTTCAACGGCAGCTTGTCGAGCTCGGCCTTGAGCGTCGCGCCGGTCACGTCGATGACCAGCCGATCGGGCGCGGTAAGGGTAAATATCTTGTGCTCGACCGGGCCGGATAGATCGAACACCAGGCGGGTGTTGTCCGGCGCACGCCACAGACGCACGCTCTGCACATCGCTGGCGGCATGAAGGTCGGTTGCCATCAGCAACAGCACCAGCCCACCAATCAGGGTGCGAATGCGCATACCCAAACCCATGTTATTCATAGCTCTCCGTCGGTCAGGGCGACACACCAGGCTTCACCCCGCGCGGTGTGGGGCGACAGGCGCAGCGTACGGCCGGCCTCATGCGGTGCAATGGTAATGTCCATGTCGGCCTTTGGCAAAATGCCGGCCCCGCGCTCCGGCCATTCGATCAGGCACAGCGCATTGCCTTCGAAATAGTCGCGGATGCCGAGGAACTCCAGTTCTTCCGGATCGACCAGACGATACAGGTCGAAGTGGTAAACCTGCACATCGCCCAACTCGTAGGGTTCGACCAATGTGAAGGTCGGACTCTTGACCTTGCCCGCATGACCGAAGCCGCGAATCAGGCCGCGCGACAACGTGGTCTTGCCCGCACCCAGGTCGCCATGCAGATAGATGACGCCACGTCCGCCGGTCGCCTGAGCGATGCGTGCGCCCAGCGCGAGCATGGCAGCCTCGTCCGCGGCATACAGATTCACTTCCGGCATGGCGACTGCTCCTCGAGCAACTGACGAATCACGGGAATCAGATCGCTGGCGGCGAGTCCGCGCCCCTGCTCACCCAAGCGCTCGCCAGCGGAGGCGTGTAACCACGCCCCCAGGCAGGCCGCGTCGAATGGCGTCAGGTCTTGCGCCAGCAACGCACCGATCACGCCAGCCAACACGTCGCCCAAACCGGCACTGGCCATCGCCGGATGGCCGCGATCACACAGCGCCAGCCGACCATCCGCGGCGGCGATCAGCGTACCGGCGCCTTTGAGCAGTGCCACGCAGGCGTAGCGATGGGCCAGCGCACGAGCCGCAGCGGGGCGATCAGCCTGGATTTCAGCTACCGAGCACTGCAGCAGCCGCGCAGCCTCGCCCGGGTGCGGGGTGATCACGCTCGCCGCCGGCAATTCGATGCCGCCAGCCGCCAGCAGGTTCAGCGCATCGGCGTCCCACACCTGCGGCAACTCATGTTGCGCCGCCAGCGACAGCAGGCTGCGTCCCCAGGGCGCCTGTCCCATGCCAGGGCCGACCACCAGCACATCGGCGCGCTCGACCAGCGCGGTCAGGCTATAGGTCGACTCGACGCCACTGCACATGATTTCCGGGCGTCGTACCAGCGCAGCGGTGACATGTTCCGGACGAGTCGCCAGCTTCACCATGCCCGCGCCGCAGCGCAACGCCGCCTCGGCGCTGAGCAGCGCGGCGCCGCCGGTCCCCAGATCGCCGCCAATGACCAGCACCTGACCGAAGCTGCCCTTGTGCGCCACCGGCGAGCGCGGCGCGACAGGCACCAACGCTGACTGATCCAGGCGTACAGCGTCGCCTGCGACCTGACTGACGATCTGCGGATCGGCCTGCAGATCATCGAATACCAACGTACCGACGCGATCCGGGCCGTCCGCGGTGAACAGCCCGAGCTTGAGCCCGATGAAGGTCACACTGAGATCGGCACGCACCGCGTGACCCAGCACCCGCCCACTGTTGGCGCAGAGCCCGGACGGCAGATCAATGGCCAGCACCGGTAGCGCACTGGCATTGATCGCCTCGATCGCTCCGACATATGGCTCGCGAACGTCACCAGCAATGCCGGTGCCCAGTAGCGCATCCACCAGCACGCCCTGCAACATCGCCTCGGCATGCCAGGGCTCGACGACCACACCGCTCGCCCGCGCCTCGGCCAGGGCCTGCGCGGCATCGCCCTGCAAAGCTTGCGGATCGCCCACCGCCAGCACCCGCACCTGCCAGCCGGAGCGCTGCGCCAGCGCCGCAACGATGTAGCCATCGCCCGCGTTATTGCCACGCCCGGCCAGCACGGTGACCGCTCCGGCATCCGGCCAGCGCCGACGCAGCGCACGCCATGCGACATGAGCGGCACGCTGCATCAATTCGAAACCGGGAGTGCCGGCGGCAATCAGGCGCGCATCGAGTTCGCGCACCTGGGCGGCGGTATACAGAGCGACGGGCAGGGAATCGGTCATCGGAGCAGGGATCATCGCGGCGGAATGTCTGGCAGAATTATACGCACCCGCCTGTCATGCCGCTCTCCAATGTCCAGCCTCTCTCTCGACCCCACCGCCCTCGCCCAATCCATCAAGGAATGGGGGCGTGAGCTCGGCTTCCAGCAGGTGGGGATCACCGATGTCGACCTCGGCGAGCACGAAGCGCATCTGGAGGCCTGGCTGGCAGCCGGGTATCAAGGCGAGATGGACTACATGGCCGCCCACGGCAGCAAGCGTTCGCGGCCGGACGAACTGGTGCCGGGCACGCTCAGGGTGATCTCGCTGCGCATGGACTACCTGCCCGGCGACACGCGCATGACGCAGCAGCTCGCAAGTCCGGAGAAGGCCTATGTGTCACGCTATGCGCTGGGCCGCGATTACCACAAGCTGATCCGCAAACGCATCCAGCAACTCGCCGAGCGCATTCAGCAGATGGTCGGCCCGTTCGGCTTTCGCGCCTTCGTCGACAGCGCGCCGGTGCTGGAGAAGGCCGCCGGGCAGCAGGCCGGCCTCGGCTGGATCGGCAAGAACACCCTGCTGCTCAACCGCAAGGCCGGCAGCTGGTTCTTTCTCGGCGAACTGTTCGTCGATATCGCTCTGCCGGTCGACGAACCGACGACTCGCGATCACTGTGGCAGCTGCCACGCCTGCCTGGACGTCTGCCCCACCGATGCCTTCGTCGGCGAACGGCTACTCGATGCGCGACGCTGCATTTCCTATCTCACCATCGAGCTGAAAGGCGCGATCCCCGTCGAGCTGCGCGACAAGATCGGCAACCGCGTATTCGGATGCGACGATTGCCAGATCGTCTGCCCGTGGAACCGATTCGCCCGCCCCACCGAGCAGAGTGACTTTCAACCACGCCATAGCCTGGACAACGCCGAGCTGGCGACCCTGTTCCGCTGGACGGAAGAGGAGTTTCTCAGCCGCACCGAGGGTTCGCCGCTACGCCGCGCCGGTTACCAGCGCTGGCTGCGCAACCTGGCGGTCGGCCTGGGCAACGCGCCGTCGAGCATCCCGGTGCTGGAAGCGCTCCAGGCGCGCCGCCACGACCCCTCGGAGCTGGTACGCGAGCATGTCGAGTGGGCGCTGGCGCAACATGCCCAGCGCCAGCCCGACTGACTCGCCAGCCCTGAGGCCGCATCAGGCCTGAGGGGATGCCTGTGCCGGATCGCTGGCTGGAGCCGCGCTGAGCTCACGCAGCTCATCGGCATCCAGCGTCTCCTGTTGCAGTAAACGACGCGCGCAGCGCTCAAGCAGTTCATGCCGCTCCTCGAGCAACCCCAGGCTGCGCTGGAATGCAGACTGCACCAGCTCCTGCACTTCCTCGTCGATCGCCGTGGCGGTGCTCTCGGCATAATCATGTTGCGGCTTGAGGCCGAGCATCGCCTCGTTGCCAAGGAACGAGTTCGGCTCACGCTCCAGCGCCAGATGCCCGAGACGCTTGGACATGCCGTAACGGGTGACCATGGCCCGGGCAATGTCGGTGACCTTGGCCAGATCGTCCGCGGCGCCAGTGGACAGATGGGCGAACACCAGCCATTCCGCCGCGCGCCCGCCGAGCAGCACGGCCATCTTGTTTTCCAGCTCCTCGCGGGTCATCAGGAAGCGATCCTCGATGGGGCGCTGGATGGTGTAGCCCAGTGCGCCCATGCCGCGCGGGATGATCGACACCTTGTGCACCGGATCGACCCCCGGCAGCGCCATGGCCACCAGGGCATGGCCCATCTCGTGATAGGCGACGATCTCCCGTTCGCGCGGGTTGAGCAGGCGATTGCGCTTCTCCAGGCCGGCGATGATGCGTTCGATAGCCGCGGTGAAATCTTCCATCGCCACCGCCTCGGCATTGCGCCGGGTCGCCAGCAGCGTCGCCTCATTGACCAGATTGGCTAGATCGGCACCGGTAAAGCCCGGCGTCAGCGCGGCGATGGCCTGCGGGTCGACATCGATACCCAGCCGCGACTTCTTCAGGTGCACATTGAGAATCTGCACCCGCCCGACCTTGTCCGGCCGATCGACCAGCACCTGGCGGTCGAAACGGCCGGCGCGGAGCAGGGCCGGGTCGAGAATTTCCGGGCGGTTGGTGGCCGCCAGCAGGACCAATCCGCTGGAGGTATCGAAGCCGTCCATCTCCACCAGCAGCTGGTTGAGCGTCTGCTCCTTCTCGTCATGCCCGCCGGACAATGGTCCGGCGCCGCGGGCGCGGCCGAGGGCATCCAGTTCGTCGATAAAGATAATCGCCGGCGCCTGGGCCCGCGCCTGTTCGAAGAGATCGCGCACCCGCGCGGCACCGACGCCGACGAACATCTCGACGAACTCGGAACCGGAAATGGAGAAGAACGGCACCTTCGCCTCGCCAGCGACGGCGCGCGCCAGCAACGTTTTGCCGGTGCCGGGCGGACCGACCAGCAACACGCCCTTGGGCATGCGTCCGCCTAGGCGGCCATAGGTTTGCGGATCGCGGAGAAACTCGATGATTTCCTTGAGCTCGTCCTTGGCCTCGTCGACGCCGGCGACATCGGCGAAGCTCACCTTCATGTCGGTCTCGACGTAGACACGCGCCTTGCTCTTGCCGATCTGCATCATGCCGCCACCACCCAGGCCGCTGCCGATGCGCTTGAGCAGGAACAGCCAGACGCCGAAGAAGAGCATGGCCGGGACGATCCACGACAGCAGGTCACGCACCAGCGTGCTTTCCACCTTGCCGGTGTAGCGCACCGGGTACTGCTGCAGATGCTCGGCCAGCTGCGGCTCGACGCGGTTGCTGATGAAACGTCGCTGACCGCTGGCCAAGGGCTCCTTCAGCAAGCCCTCGATGCGCCGCTCGGTGATCGCCAGCTCTTCGACGCGGCCCTCCTTGAGGTGCTGCTCGAACTCGCTGTAGGGGATGGTCGCCACCTCCTGCTGGATCGACAGCAGGTACTGCAGGCCGAGGAACACCAGAATGGCGATCATCCAGTAATTCATGTGGAACTGAGTTCGGTCTTTCACACCTGTTCTCCTTGTGCCGCAGACCGGGAAATTATGCCTGCTGCACGGGAGGCCAGCCTGAACCCAGATCAGTAATAAAGCGCGCCGCTCAAAGACCGCCGCGCACGCCGAGGCCGACACCCAGCTCCGCCGCCACGGCGAAGGGCAGCAGCAGCGTATCCACCAGGGCGCTGGCGGGCAGATCCAGCGCGGGATATTTCGGCGGCATGGCACCGAAACGATCCATCGGGCAGCAACCGCCGTTGAGGCTGTACCAGTCCAGGCGCGTGCCGGAATAGATGATCGGTGCGCCGGGCTTGGCGGCATCCAGCGTGCGCACGCTGGCACAGCCGCCGAGCAGGCTCAGCGTCGCCAGGACCAGCAGCGCTCGGCCGAGCATGTCAGTCGTCGCTGACGATATGGTGCTCACCCCAGCGCGGCAGCATGTCCTGCGGGATGTTGAGCAGATTGAGGATGCGCGCGACGACGAAATCGACCAGGTCGTCGATGGTCTGCGGCTGGTGATAGAAGCCCGGCGAGGCCGGCAGGATGGTCACGCCGAGATTGGACAGTTTGAGCATGTTTTCCAGGTGGATGCTCGAATACGGCGCTTCACGCGGGACCAGAATCAGCTGGCGGCGCTCCTTGAGCGTGACGTCGGCGGCACGCTCGATCAGGTTGTTGCAGGCGCCGGTAGCAATTGCCGACAGCGTGCCAGTGGAGCAAGGCACCACCACCATGGAGGTCGGTGCACCGGAGCCGGACGCGGGTGGTGCCATCCAGTCCTCCTTGGCGAACACGCGAATCTGCCCGGCGGCGGCACCGGTGTATTCCGAGAGGAACGCCTGCATGGCCTGCGGCTTGGCCGGCAGCACCACATCGGTCTCGGTGGCCATCACCAGCTGCGCGGCCTTGGAGATCAGGAAATGCACCTCGCGGTCTTCCTGGATCAGGCAATCGAGCAGGCGCAGGCCGTACTGCGCGCCGGATGCGCCGGTCATGGCCAAGGTGATGCGTTCCGGTCCGTTCATACATTTGTTCCCTTGTAGCCACTTGGTCGTGTTCGGGCGGGCTGAAGCGGAACGTCGCCCGGCCCACCCTACTTGCTGATGCGATCCGCGTGGAAATGCCTTCGGCGATTTCCACCCTACCCACGGTCATCGTAGGGTGGAAAACCGCGAAGCGTTTCCACCTTGAGCAATCAGCTCAACGCCTCAGCCAATTTGCCGTGCAACCCACCAAAACCGCCATTGCTCATGACCACCACCTGGGTGCCCGGCACGGCGTCAGCTTTGACCTTGGCAATGATCGCCTCCAGCGAATCGCAGACCGTGGTCTGCACCGGCGAGCCGGCGACGGTTGCGGCCAGATCCCAGCCAAGATTAGCGGGTGCGTACCAGATCGCCTGGTTGGCCAGCGCCACGGATTCAGCCAGGCCCTCGCGATGCGCGCCGAGCTTCATGGAGTTGGAACGCGGTTCGACCACCGCGATGATCGGCGTATCACCGACGCGCTTGCGCAGGCCGTCGAGGGTAGTGGCGATGGCGGTCGGGTGGTGGGCGAAGTCGTCGTAGATGGTCACGCCGTTGACCTCGGCAACCTTTTCCATGCGTCGCTTGACGCTCAGGAACTCGCTCAGCGCCTCGGCGCCCTGCTTCGGCATCACACCCACATGCCGCGCCGCGGCGAGCGTCGCCAACGCGTTGTTGACGTTGTGCTGACCGGTCAGCTCCCATTCCACTACGCCCTGTACGACGCCCTCGAAGATCACCTCGAAGCGCGAACCGTCGGCACTGAGCAGCTTCGCCTGCCACTGGCCGCCGCCACCGGTGGTCTGCACAGGGGTCCAGCAGCCCATGCCGATGACGCGCTTGAGCGCACCTTCCGACTCGGGATGGATGATCAGCCCCTCGCCCGGCACCGTGCGCACCAGATGATGAAACTGCCGCTCGATGGCGGCGAGATCAGGGAAGATGTCCGCGTGATCGAATTCCAGGTTGTTGAGGATCGCGGTGCGCGGGCGGTAGTGGACGAACTTGCTGCGTTTGTCGAAGAAAGCACTGTCGTATTCGTCGGCCTCGACCACGAAGAACGGCGTACCACCGAGCCGTGCGGAGATGCCGAAGTTCTGCGGCACGCCACCGATGAGAAAGCCCGGGCTCATGCCGGCATGTTCCAGAACCCAGGCCAGCATGCTGCTGGTGGTGGTCTTGCCATGGGTTCCGGCCGCCGCCAGCACCCAGCGCCCCTGCAGCACGTGGTCGGCCAGCCACTGCGGGCCGGAGACATAGGGCAGGCCCTTGTTCAGCACGTATTCCACCGCCGGGTTGCCGCGACTGAGGGCATTGCCGATCACCACCAGATCCGGCGCCGGCTCGAGCTGGCTCGGCTCGTAGCCTTGGGTCAGCTCGATGCCCTGGGCTTCGAGCTGGGTGCTCATCGGTGGATAGACGTTGGCGTCGGAGCCGGTGACGCGATGCCCGAGTTCCTTGGCCAGCACCGCGAGCGAACCCATGAAGGTGCCGCAGATGCCGAGAATGTGGATATGCATGGATGCCCTCAAAAGCGGTGAGACCCACTGAAAAACTGCGGCGCAGGTTAGCACAGCAGGTCCCGCCAGCCGACCAGGCGCCGTTAGTCGGAGGCATAGCCAAAACACGACCGACTAGTCACCTTCTTGAGCCAGATCATTTCGCCCTCAGGTCCAGATGCGATGCTGCGAAAACCTCATTCTAGACAATCGCAGGCATTCACCATGAGCAGCACCTTCTTCATACCCGCAGTAAACATGATGGGCGCCGGAAGCCTTGATGAAGCGATGGTCGCCATCGCTAACTACGGCTTTCGCAAAGCGCTGATCGTCACCGATGTCGGACTGGCACGAGCAGGCGTCGCCGAAAAGGTCGCCGCGCTGCTGGCTGCCGCGGATATCCAATCGGTCGTATTCGACGGCGCACAACCGAACCCAACCGTCGGCAACGTCGAGAAGGGACTGGCCCAGCTGCGGGACAGCGCCTGCGATTTCATCATTTCCCTCGGTGGCGGCTCGCCCCATGACTGCGCCAAGGGCATCGCCCTGTGCGCCACCAACGGCGGGAATATCGCCGACTACGAAGGCGTCGACCGCTCGGCCAAACCACAACTGCCGCTGGTGGCGATCAACACCACCGCCGGCACCGCCAGCGAGATGACTCGCTTCTGCATCATCACCGACGAAACCCGCCACGTGAAAATGGCCATCGTCGACCGCAACGTCACGCCGCTGCTGTCGGTGAACGACCCGGCATTGATGGTCGCCATGCCCAAGGGACTGACCGCTGCGACCGGCATGGACGCGCTCACCCACGCGGTTGAGGCCTATGTATCGACTGCCGCCACGCCGATCACCGATGCCTGCGCGCTCAAGGCCATCGAACTGATCTCGGCAAACCTGCGTACCGCCGTCGAGAACGGCAGCGACATGCCCGCCCGCGAAGCCATGGCCTACGCACAGTTCCTCGCCGGGATGGCGTTCAACAACGCCTCGCTGGGCTACGTCCACGCAATGGCTCACCAGCTCGGCGGCTTCTACGATCTGCCGCACGGCGTCTGCAACGCCGTACTGCTGCCTCACGTGGAGAGCTACAACGCCAGCGTCTGCCCCGAACGCCTGCGCGACGTTGCAACCGCGATGGGCGTGGAGACCCGCGGACTCGACGCCGCGCAGGGTGCCGAAGCCGCACTCGTGGCAATCCGTACCCTGTCGCAGGCAATCGGCATTCCGGGCGGCCTGGCCGAGCTTGGCGCCAAGGCCGATGACATCCCGACGCTGGCCTCCAACGCCATGAACGATGCCTGCGGCCTGACCAATCCACGCCGCGCCACGCAAGAGGAAATCGAAGCGATCTTCCATAGCGCCCTCTGAGCCCCTGGGCCGGGGCTTCTGCCCCGGCCCGACCGCGCGGCAGCGCTCGCTCTGCCGCCACGAAAAGCGCCCCTGGCCACCGCGACAGCATTCAAGTCGTGATCTACGCTTTATGCAGCGAATCTCCATCCAAGAACAAACCGGAGCCCCCCATGATCTACGCCCCTCCCGGCACCGACGGTGCCCTCGTTACCCTCAAGGCCCGCTACGGCAACTTCATCAATGGCGAGTTCGTCGAACCCGTCAACGGGCAGTATTTCACCAACCTGTCTCCGGTTAACGGACAGCCGATTGCCGAGTTTCCGCGCTCCGACGCCGCCGACATCGAGAAGGCGCTGGACGCCGCCCATGCCGCTGCCGATGCCTGGGGCAAGACCAGCGTGCAGGCGCGCTCGCTGATCCTGTTGCAGATCGCCGACCGTATCGAGCAGAACCTGGAGATGCTCGCCGTCACTGAAACCTGGGACAACGGCAAAGCCGTGCGGGAAACGCTGAACGCCGATATCCCGCTGGCGGCTGACCACTTCCGTTACTTCGCCGGCTGCATCCGCGCCCAGGAGGGCACCGCAGCCGAGATCGACGAGCACACCGCGGCCTATCACTTCCATGAGCCGCTGGGCGTGGTCGGGCAGATCATCCCGTGGAACTTCCCGATCCTGATGGCCGCCTGGAAACTCGCCCCGGCACTGGCGGCAGGCAACTGCGTGGTGCTGAAACCGGCCGAGCAGACCCCTCTAGGCATCGCAGTGCTGATGGAAGTCATCGGCGACTTGCTGCCCCCGGGCGTGCTCAACGTCGTGCAGGGCTACGGTCGTGAAGCCGGCGAGGCCCTGGCCTCGAGCAAGCGCATCGCCAAGATCGCTTTCACCGGCTCCACCCCGGTGGGCTCGCACATCATGAAGCGCGCCGCCGAGAGCATCATCCCGAGCACCGTGGAGCTGGGTGGCAAGAGCCCGAACATCTACTTCGAAGACATCATGCAGGCCGAACCGACCTTCATCGAGAAGGCCGCAGAAGGCCTAGTGCTGGGCTTCTTCAACCAGGGCGAGGTGTGCACCTGCCCGTCGCGCGCGCTGGTGCAGGAATCCATCTACGCCCCCTTCATGGAAGCGGTGATGAAGAAGGTCGCGCAGATCAAGCGCGGCGACCCGCTGAACACCGAGACCATGGTCGGCGCCCAGGCCAGCCAGCAGCAGTTCGACAAGATCATGTCCTACCTGGAGATCGCCAAGGGCGAAGGCGCGGAGGTGCTCACCGGCGGCGCAGCGGAGAAGCTCGAAGGCTCTCTCGCCACCGGCTATTACATCCAGCCGACCCTGCTCAAGGGCACCAACCAGATGCGTGTGTTCCAGGAGGAGATCTTCGGCCCGGTGATCGGCGTCACCACCTTCAAGGACGAGGCCGAAGCCCTGGCCATCGCCAACGACACCGAGTACGGCCTCGGCGCTGGCGTATGGACCCGCGACATCAACCGCGCCTACCGCATGGGCCGGGCGATCAAGGCGGGCCGTGTCTGGACCAACTGCTACCACCTCTATCCGGCGCATGCCGCGTTCGGTGGCTACAAGAAGTCCGGCGTCGGTCGCGAAACCCACAAGATGATCCTCGACAGCTACCAGCAGACCAAGAACCTGCTGATCAGCTACGACATCAACCCGCTGGGCTTCTTCTGATAGATCGGCGCGGGCGGCATACCCGTCCGCGCCTTGAACAAGATACCTGCCGGGCTCCGCCGTGGTGCTGCGGAGCACGCAAAAGGTGCGTTCCTGCCGAACTTGGCTGACAAAACACCGTAAATATCGCATTTCCGGCGTGGGGCATGACGCTTGCTAGGGAGAGACCTGCCAACCTATCCAAGAGGATTTCCCCATGGCCCTCGAACACAGCCGTTCAACGCCACCGCACCATACAATCGATTTCGAAACCGTTGGCAGTAGCTATTTCCAGGAACGCGAACTGAAGAAAGGCGCCGCCGGCTGGGTGCTGCTGGTCGGTCTCGGAGTCGCCTACGTGATCTCCGGCGACTATGCCGGCTGGAACTTCGGGCTCGCCCAGGGCGGTTGGGGTGGCTTGTTCATCGCCACGTTGCTGATGGCGACCATGTACCTGTGCATGTGCTTCTCGCTGGCCGAGCTGTCATCGATGGTCCCGACCGCGGGCGGCGGCTACGGTTTTGCCCGTACCGCGTTCGGCCCGCTGGGCGGCTTTCTCACCGGCACGGCGATCCTCATCGAGTACGCCATTGCGCCGGCGGCCATCGCCGTGTTCATCGGCGCCTATTGCGAATCGCTGTTCGGCATCGGCGGCTGGATGATCTATCTCGCCTTCTACATCATCTTCATCGGCATCCATATCTTCGGCGTCGGCGAGGCGCTGAAGCTGATGTTCATCATCACCGCCGTCGCCGCCCTGGCGCTGGCCGTGTTCATCATCGCGATGGTGCCGCACTTCTCGGTGGACAAGCTGCTCGATATCGCACCGACCACCGCTGCAGGCGCCAGCAACTTTCTGCCCTACGGCTACGTCGGCATCTGGGCGGCAATTCCCTACGCGATCTGGTTCTTTCTCGCTGTGGAAGGCGTGCCGCTGGCTGCCGAGGAAACCAAGAACCCGCAGCGCGACATGCCGCGTGGATTGATCGGCGCCATGCTGATTCTGGTCGCCTTTGCCGGCCTGATCTTGCTGGTCGGCCCAGGCGGCGCCGGCTCCAGCACGCTGGTGGCATCCGGCAACCCGCTGGTGGAAGCGCTGACCACCGCCTACGGCTCATCCACCTGGATGAGCGGCTTCGTCAATCTGGTCGGCCTGGCCGGGCTGATCGCCAGCTTCTTCTCGATCATCTATGCCTACTCGCGGCAGATCTTCGCGCTGTCGCGGGCCGGCTACCTGCCGCGCAAGCTGTCGCTGACCAACAGGAACAAGGCGCCGGTGCTGGCCCTGGTGATCCCCGGCGTAATAGGTTTCCTGCTGTCGCTGACCGGCCAGGGCGACCTGCTGATCCTCGTCGCGGTGTTCGGCGCAACCATCTCCTACGTCTTGATGATGGCCTCGCACATCGTCCTGCGCCTGCGCCGGCCAGACCTGCATCGCCCGTACAAGACGCCCGGCGGCATCGTCACCTCGGGCGTGGCGCTGGTGCTGGCCTGCATCGCGGTCATCGCGGGCTTCCTGGTCGATCCGCGGGTGGTGATCGGCGCCGCGATCATCTACGGGATCTTCATCGCCTACTTTGCGATCTACAGTCGACACCATCTGGTGGCCGGCACACCGGAAGAGGAATTCGCGGCAATCGAGAAGGCCGAAGCATCGCTGCACTGAAGAAGGAGGCTGACATGGCGTACTCTCACAGCGTGGGCGGCACCACCTGGCGCTTCGACGACCTGCGCGAGGTGATGGCCAAGGCGAGCCCGGGGCGCTCCGGCGACCTGCTCGCCGGGGTCGCGGCCGACAGCGACGCCGAACGAGTTGCGGCGCAGATGTGCCTGGCCTCGGTGCCGCTCAAGCGCTTTCTCGAAGAAGCGCTGATTCCCTACGAAAGCGACGAAGTGACCCGCCTGATCATCGACAGCCATGACGCCGCTGCCTTCGCCCCTGTCAGCCATCTGACCGTGGGCGATTTCCGCAACTGGCTGCTCGGCGAGGATGCCGACGAGTCATCGCTAAAGGCTCTGGCACCCGGCCTGACGCCGGAAATGGTCGCCGCAGTGTCGAAGATCATGCGCGTGCAGGACCTGATCCTGGTCGCGCAGAAGGTCCGGGTCGTCACCCGCTTTCGCAATACCATCGGCCTGGCCGGGCGCATGTCCACCCGGCTGCAGCCCAATCACCCGACCGACGACGGTGCCGGCATCGCCGCGAGCATTCTCGACGGCCTGCTCTACGGCAACGGCGACGCGGTGATCGGCATCAACCCGGCCACCGACAGCACCGCCGGCATCTGCGAGCTGCTGAAGATGCTCGACGCGGTGATCGGCCGCTACGAGATTCCGACCCAGGCCTGCATCCTCACCCACGTCACCACCTCCATCGAGACGATCAATCGCGGCGCGCCGCTGGATCTGGTGTTCCAGTCCATCGCCGGCACCGAGGCGGCCAACGCCAGCTTCGGCATCAGCCTGGCGACGCTGCAGGAAGGCTACGAGGCCGGTCTGTCGCAGAAGCGCGGCACCCTCGGCGACAACCTCATGTATTTCGAGACCGGCCAGGGCAGCGCGCTGTCGGCCAACGCCCACCACGGCGTCGATCAGCAGACCTGCGAAGCCCGCGCCTACGCCGTCGCACGCCGCTACAAGCCGCTGCTGGTGAACACCGTGGTGGGCTTTATCGGCCCGGAATACCTCTACAACGGCAAGCAGATCATCCGCGCCGGGCTGGAAGACCACTTCTGCGGCAAGCTGCTCGGCGTGCCCATGGGTTGCGACATCTGCTACACCAACCACGCCGAAGCTGACCAGGACGACATGGACATGCTGCTGACCCTGCTCGGCACAGCGGGCATCAACTTCATCATGGGCATCCCGGGCTCGGACGATGTGATGCTCAACTACCAGACCACCTCCTTCCACGACGCGCTCTACGTGCGCCAGGTGCTGGGCCTCAGGCCCGCGCCGGAATTCGAGGAGTGGCTGGCGAAGATGCAGATCCTCCGACAGGACGGCAACCGCCTGCAGCTCGGCCGCGAGCTGCCCGAAGCCTTCCGCCGGGCGCTGGAGAAAAAGGCATGAAGCCGCTCTTGCTACCTCGGCCATGCCCAGGTGGAAAACGCTGCGCGCTTCTTCACGCGTCTGACCGTCACGCTCCGAGGTAGCCATGCCTGATCGATCTCCCACGATAGAGAATCCCTGGCAGCACCTGCGCCAGCTGACCCCGGCGCGCATCGCCCTTGGCCGGGCTGGTGTCAGCCTGCCCACCGACGCGCAGCTGGATTTCCAGTTCGCCCACGCCCAGGCGCGCGACGCCGTGCATCTGCCGCTGGACTGCGAAGCGCTGGCTGCCGAGCTGAAGAAACATGAACTTGGCTGCCTGCACCTGCGCAGCGCCGCTTCAGACCGACAGATCTATCTGCAGCGTCCCGACCTCGGCCGACGCCTCGACGACGCCAGCGCCGCCACGCTCGACGAGCACGCCGGCGAAGGCTGCGATCTGGCGCTGGTGATCGCCGACGGCCTCTCCGCCCTGGCCGTGCAACGCCACGCCGCACCGATGGCCTTGAAGGTTGCAGAACAAGCTCGCGCCGAAGGGTGGTCCCTCGGGCCGATCACCCTGGTCGAACAGGGACGCGTGGCGATTGCCGACGAAATCGGCCAGCGCCTCAAGGCGCGCATGGTGGTCATTCTGCTCGGCGAACGCCCAGGGCTCAGTTCGCCAGACAGCCTGGGCCTGTACTTCACCTGGGCGCCGCAGGTCGGCCGCCACGATGCGCAGCGCAACTGCATTTCCAACATTCGCCCCGAGGGTCTGAGCTACAACCTGGCCGCGCACCGCCTGCTCTATCTGATGCGCGAAGCCAGCCGCCGGCAGCTCTCTGGCGTACATCTCAAGGACGAGGCAGAAGTCCCGGCGCTGGAAGGTGAACCCCGCGCCGGCAACTTTCTGCTCGGCTGAGCCGGCTCAGGCGGGCTGCCAGGGCTCAAGCGTCTGGCTGTAGACCACCGAGCCGTCGATGTCGCGCAGACTCACGCCCAGCGCACCGCTCTGGGCGTCGATCTCCACCTCGCCGAAGAACTGGAAGCCGGCCCGCGGCGAGCTGTTCGCAGTCGCCGGAGCCTTCTGGAACACCACCTCCGGGCCGAAGGTGCCATCCAGCGGATTCGGTCCGAAGCTGCCGGCGTTCAGTGGCCCGGCGACAAACTCCCAGAACGGTTCGAAACGCTGATAGGCAGCGCGATTGGGGTGATAGTGATGCGCCGCGCAGTAGTGCACATCCGCGGTCAGCCAGACGGTGTTGCGCACTCGTGCACGCTGGATAAAGGTCAGCAGGTCGGCGATTTCCAGCTCCCGGCCCAACGCCTCGCCGTCGTTGCCATTGGCGATTGCCTCCCAGCGCGGACCGTCCGGTACGTGCAGGCCGATGGGCATGTCGGCGGCGATGACCTTCCAGGTCGCGCGCGAGGCCCGCAGCTCTCGCTTGAGCCAACGCAGCTGCTCGCGGCCGAGAAACGCCGTGTCGGTGCCCTGCTCCGCTTGCAGGTTGTGGGTGTTCGGCCCGCGGTAGCTGCGCATGTCCAGCACGAACACATCCAGCAGCGGCCCGTAGCTGACTTTGCGATAGATGCGGGCGAGCTTGTCGCCGCGGGCCAGGCGCATCGGTGCGTATTCCAGATACGCCTGGCGTGCGCGCTGCGCCAGCGTATCGATGTCGCGCACCTGCTGATAGCGGTCATCCAGCTCCTTGCTCGGCGACCAGTTGTTGGTCACCTCGTGGTCATCCCACTGCCAGATCTGCGGCACCTCGGCGTTGAAGGCGCGCAGGTTCTCGTCCAGCAGGTTGTAGCGGTAGTTGCCGCGAAACTCGCGCAGCGTCTCGGCGACCTTGCTCTTCTCTTCGGTGACCAGGTTGCGCCAGACACTGCCGTCCTCGGCAGTCAGCTCGGCGGGGATCGGCCCGTCGGCATAGATCACGTCGCCGCTGTGCAGAAAGAAGTCCGGTCGGCGCATGCGCATGCTTTCGTAGATGCGCATGCCGCCGAAGTCCGGGTTGATGCCGTAGCCCTGGCCGCAGGTATCGCCACCCCAGACGAAACGGATATTGCGCGGGCGAGTTGGTGCGCTGCGCAGATGGCCGAACCAGGGCTCGCTGAGCACGCCGCTGCGAGCATCCTCGAAGCGCGCGCGGTAGAAGATCGACTGATCTGCCGGCAGCCCACGCAGATCGACGCGGGCGGTGAAGTCCTGACCGGCATCGGTGATCGAAGACAGCATGCGCCGCGGATTGCCGAAGCGGCTGCGCGTATCCCACTCGACGACCAATCGCCCGGGCCTGTCGCAGCGGCTCCAGATCAGCGCGCGGCCGTCCGTGACGTCGCCGGACTGCACGCCGTCGAGCATCTGCGGGCGCTCGCGCGGCGCGGCGATGATGGCGGGTGCAATGCCCAGGGCCGGCAGGGCGATGCCGGCGCCGATGCCCTGCAGCAGTTGGCGGCGTTTCTGATCCGGTGCGGTCATCTCGGGGTCTCCTTGCGAGTGAGTGGTTCTCCTGATGTAGCCGCCCCGCTTGACAGTCCCGTGACGCACCGACCGACGGTACTTCACTGCTTGTCGCATCCCGCAGCCACGCTTAATGTGGGCGCCCACTTCGCTGGAGCCTCCGCCCATGTGGTCCTTCCGCGCCTGGCAGCGCAAACGCATCCTTGCCCGCAATCCGGTCGCGCCTGAGCTGTGGCAGCAGGTGCTCGACAGCCTGCCGATACTCGATGGCCTGAGCGGGGACGAGTTGAGCCGTCTGCGTGAGCGCGCCGTGCTGTTTCTGCACGACAAGCGCCTGACGCCGCTGGCAGGGGTCGAACTACAAGCCGAGGATAGCCTGCGCCTGGCGCTGCAGGCGCAATTGCCGCTGCTGCACCTGGCCGATCTTGGCTGGTATCGCGGCTTTCACGAGATCGTGATCTACCCCGACGACTTCCTCAGCCCGCAGAAGCACCGCGACGCCGCCGGCGTCGAGCATGAATGGGACGCCGAGCACAGCGGCGAAGCCTGGTTGCAGGGCCCGGTGATCCTGGCCTGGCCTGGCGTGCAGCAGAGTGGCGGCTGGGAGGCCTACAACCTGGTGATCCACGAGCTGGCGCACAAGCTGGACATGCTCAACGGCGACGCCAACGGCCTGCCGCCGCTGCACCGGCAGATGCGCATCGACGCCTGGGCCAGCGCCATGCAGCGCGCCTACGACCAGCTCGACCGCATGCTCGACGCCAACCAGGATGCCGAGACACCGATCGACCCCTACGCCGCCGAGAACCCGGCAGAGTTCTTTGCCGTGACCAGCGAGTATTTCTTCAGCGCGCCCGACGTGCTGCATCGGGCCTTTCCCGAGGTCTACGCGCAGCTGGCGGACTTCTATCGGCAGGACCCGCTGGCGCGCTTGCAACGCCTGCAGGCCGAACATCCCGATTACCGGGAACCTGCGTAGGCCGGGCGCGTCGAAGCCGGCGTGCATTGCACGCGACATTGCGCCTATAATCGCGCCCACTTTTTCCGCCCCCAGGCCGCGCTGGCCGATCAGGAGCCCATCGTTCATGAGCTACAGCAAAGTCCCGGCTGGCAAAGACCTGCCGAACGACATCTACGTCGCCATCGAGATCCCGGCCAACCACGCGCCGATCAAGTACGAAATCGATCACGACACCGACTGCCTGTTCGTCGACCGCTTCATGGCCACCCCGATGTTCTATCCGGCCAACTACGGTTTCATTCCGCACACCCTGGCCGATGACGGCGACCCCCTCGACGTGCTGGTCGTGACCCCCTATCCGGTTGCCCCGGGTTCGGTCATCCGCTGCCGTCCGGTCGGCGTACTGAACATGACCGACGAAGCCGGCGGCGACGCCAAGCTGATCGCCGTTCCGCACGACAAGCTGACCCAGCTGTACGTGGACGTGAAGGAATACACCGATCTGCCGCCGCTGCTGATCGAGCAGATCAAGCACTTCTTCGAGAACTACAAGGATCTCGAGAAGGGCAAGTGGGTCAAGGTCGAAGGCTGGGAAGGCGCCGACGCCGCCCGTGCCGCCATCATCAAAGCTGCCGAGGCTTACCAGAAGTAAGTCGAAGCACTGAAGAAAAGCCGGCCACAAGCCGGCTTTTTTATTGCCCGCGATTTAGCCTTCCGCTTCGTCCTCCGGGCGGCCGACGCGAACCTGGTTTCGACCTCCGTGCTTGGCGTCATAGAGCGCCTTGTCCGCCCACGCGATCAACTGATCGATCTCATGCTGCCCGGCCTGCGTCTGGGCCACGCCGATGCTAACCGTGATCTCGATGTTGCCCGCCGCGGTCGTCAATGGCGCCTGCTCGATGGCCATGCGGATCTTCTCAGCCACACTGCGTGCGCCGTCGGGATCTGTATGCGGCAGTGCAATTGCAAACTCCTCTCCACCGAGACGGCCGAACAGATCGTGCGCACGCAGCATGCTGGCGCATGTCGCAGTGAACTGCTTGAGTACCGCGTCGCCGATCGGATGGCCGTACACATCGTTGACGCGTTTGAAGTGGTCGATGTCGAGCATCAGCAGGCTGAGGCTTTCATCGTGGCGGCGAGCCCGGGCAAGCTCGGCCTCCAGGCCGGTCAGGAACGATCGACGGCTGCTCACCCCCGTCAGCACATCGGTATTGGCCAGCTGCGCCAGTTGATCGTGAGCCTGACGCAGCTTTTCCGTGCTCTGGAAATAGCGGTTGCTCAGGACAAATATCAGCAGCGCGACCGCCGCCAGCAGCAGCGAGATGATGCCAGCCGAGGCAATCAGCAGCTCCCGGCGCTCATCGAACGCAGCCATGAAATCCTTCGGCGACAACAGCACCACGACCACGACCCCATCATCGGCGAGCCGCCGGTAGGCACCCAGGCGATACTCACCATCGATCGCGCTCACCCCTTCGTAATAACCGCGCGCAGGGGCATTCGGATCGAAATAGGGCTTGTCTTCCGGCACCTTGAAACGCCCGTAACGACCGACGACGGGCGCTCCCGCAGCAATGGCACGCAAGCTGCGATCAGTGCCAACCAGCGCGATGCTGCCATTGGGACCCACGTTTATCTGCTGGTAGTAGTCAGCGAAGAAGCTGGTGGGAATGGAGAGCACCAGAACGCCGGCGAACTCACCGTCTTGGTGAATGGGGCGAGTGAACTGGATGGTCCACTGTTTCGACACCCTGCCCAGCACCGGCTTGCTGATGAACAGGCGGTCTTCCCCGGGGTGGTCGCGGTGTACGCGGAAATGCTCGCGATCACTCAGATCCACAGGCTTGATATTCGCGTCGAGGTTGGAAAAAACCAGTCGGCCGTCCTTGTCGATCACTGCCAGTTGCGTGAGGAAATTGCCATAGACAGCCAGCTCCTCGTCCACATAACCGGCGAAGTCGGCGTGCTCCAGCACGTCTTCGCGCATATCTAGGAGCACGGTATCCATCAGTCTTATCACGCTGTGCACATGCGCCTCGAAGGCGGTGGCCAGGTTCATCGCGTCGTTGCGCGCGGCGTCCGTAGCGAGGACGCGCTCGTGCTTTATCTCATTGATAACGAAGACCCACATTGGCACCAGCGTCAGGGTCAATATGAGTGCCGCCAATAGTCCTGCCTTGCGTTTCAAGCTTCCGCTCCGTCGCGTCCTACGCGAAGTTCTTGTTCTGGAAGCTACCAGACGCGCGCTTGCGTCCGCCGGACACGTTGTCGCAGCTCAGCTGCCACGTCCGGCAGCAGGCACTGCGGACCCAGGTCATCGCGTCAACGGCGAGGTCTCTACTGCACTCGGTGGGAATACCCACTGCTTTAGCAGGGATTCCCGTGACCGTACGGTTTCGCTATGGTGGCATTCAGGTATCACGGAGTGATCGCATGGTCCGGGGCTCAATCATATTGCTGATGTTCATCGCCTTGCTCGGCTGCCAGCCCGACCCGGACGCCGTCCGGGTCGGCAGTAACCGCTGGCTCGGCTATGCCCCGTTCTATCTGGCGGACGAACTGCACTGGACGGCGCCGAGCGGCGTTCGCCTGGTCGAGTACCCGACCACCACCGGCGTGCTGCGCGGCTTTCGCAATGGCATGCTGGATGCCGCCATGCTGACCCTGGACGAAACGCTGCTGCTGCAAGCCAGCGCCGATCTGAATCTGGAGATCATCCTGGTCACCAATGTTTCCGCCGGCGCGGACGTCCTTTTCGCCCGCGCGCCGATAGCCACCCTCGACGACCTGCGCGGCCGGCGAATCGGCGTGGAGAACACTGCGCTCGGTGCCTATTTCCTCTCCCGCGTGCTTGATCAGGCGCAGCTGACCATTGCAGACCTGGAGGTGGTCAGCCTGCCGGTTCATGAGCAGGTCGAGGCGTATGCCGCCGGCCGTGTCGATGCGGTTATCACCTTCGCCTCGGAAGGGCCAGCGCTGGAGGCCAGCGGCGCGCGCCGCATCTTCGACAGCCGCCAACTGCCGGGCGAGATCGTCGACGTTCTGGTCGTTGATCGCCAGCGGGTCAATCCTGAGCAGCGCAGGCGCCTCAGAGCGCTCTGGTTCGACGCCTTGCGCGCCTGGCAGGAGCAGCGCGCCAAGACCGACCCACACCTGCTCGCACGCCTGGGCCTGACGCCCGCTGCGCTGCAGGTCACGCTGGACGGCTTGCTCATGGGCGATCGCGCGGTCAATCGCGAATGGCTCCGTGACGGCCAGCTACACCGCAGCATCGAACGTCTGAACCAGTACATGGGCGAACGACAACTGCTGAACAACGTCCGGCATGAGGGGCTGGTCCCCCGCTGTGAGGTGCTCGAATGCTGACAAGATTGTCGCTGCGAAAATCGCTGCCCCTGCTGCTGGGCATCTTCGGCCTGATGTTCACGGTGCTCCTGACCACCTGGCACCTGCCGACGCGGATCGAGGAAACGCTTACCGACTGGCGCGACCACACCGCGCAGCACCTCGCCCTGCTGCAGAGCAGCCTGAGCGACCATCGCCGGCTGGGGCGCAACGCCGAACTGGAGACCGAGCTGGCCGACCTGGCGAGCCTGGAGGGAGTGCGCTGGGCGATGGTGATCGGCCCTGACCTGCAGATAATCGCCACCACTCGCCTGGGCCTGACAACCGAGCGGCTCGAGCTGATCGACGCCGTCGCGCTCAAGGCCCGTGTCGACAGCGGTCGCCCCGCCTGGGCCGGCCAAGGCGCGCGACAGCTGGCGATCTACCCGCTGGACCGCGTCGCGCAGAACGGCACGCCGGTGCGCGAAGCGCTGCTGGCCGAATACGACTTCACGCCGATGCTCGCGCAGACCAAGCGTGACGCCTGGTTCTATCTGGCCCAGACCCTTACGTTATTGCTGCTGCTCGGCCTGATCCTCAACCGCATCTACGGACGCCTGCTGACGCGCCGCCTGGCGCGCATCGACCAGGCCGCAAGGCAGTTCGCCATCGACCAGCGGCCACAGACCCTGGCAGTGACCGGCCGCGATGAGATCGGCCGGCTCGCCGCCACCCTCAGTCGCATGATGAACCAGCTGCACGAGCGGCAGCTGGCCCTCAGCGAAAGCGAACAGCTCTTGCGCGACCTGATCGACACGGCGCCGATCGGCATGCTGGTGGTCGACCGCGAGCTGCGCGTGCTGCAGGCCAACCCGGCGGCTGCCGCCCTGTTCGGTTGTACGCCGGAGGAGCTCATCGGCAACCTGCCGGGCGACCGCCTGGCAGAGAGCGATGCCACCGCGCGCCTGCGCAGCACGCCGGCGAACACCACGCTGGAGCTGACCGGCCGCCGAAACGGTCAGGACATTCCGCTGGAAATCAGCTGCACGCCCTTCCAGCGCTACGGCGTGCGCCATTTCCTGGTCCTGCTGCGCGATATCAGCGACCGACTGCGCGCCGAACAACGGCTGCGCTTTCTCGCCCACTTCGATCCGCTGACCCAGCTGGCCAACCGCAACTACCTGATGCAGCGCCTCGACCAGCTGTTGGCAGCTCGCCTGCCGTTGAGCCTGCTCTACCTCGATCTGGATCACTTCAAGCGCATCAACGACAGCCTCGGCCACGAAATAGGGGACAAGTTGCTGATACAGATCGGCGATCGCCTCGGCCAGCTGATGCCGGAAAAATCCCTGCTTTCGCGCACCGGTGGCGACGAGTTCATGCTGTTGCTCGACAGCAGCGATGCCCGGCGTGCGGAACAACTGGCGAAAAGCATCATCGAGCGTTTCGAGCTGCCGGTGCGCATCGGTCAGTACGAGTGCTTCGTCAGCCCGAGCATCGGCATCGCCGTCAGCGACGGCCGGCACAGCGCTACCGAGCTGCTCAAGCGCGTCGACCTGGCGCTGTATGCGGCCAAGGACGCCGGACGCAATCGCACCGTCATCTACAACGAAGCACTCAGCGACGCAGCCGCCAGCCGCCGTGAGCTGGAGCAGGCACTGCGGCGCGCGCTGGATCACGAAGAGTTCGTGCTGCACTACCAGCCGCAGGTCAACGCCCAGGGTGAGCCGGAAGTCATGGAGGCCCTGCTGCGCTGGCTTCTCCGGACCGCGGCCTGGTGCCGCCCGGGGAGTTCATTCCGGTGCTGGAAGAGAGCGGCATGATCATCGAGGCGACCCGCTGGGTGTTTCGCGAGGCCTGCCGCCAGGCTTGTCGCTGGCACGCCATGGGGCATGCGCTGCGCATCGCGGTCAACCTGTCGCCACTGGACTTCCGCCAGGCGGATCTGGCCGGCAGCCTGCTGGCGATTCTTGAGGAAGAAGGCGCATCGGCGAGCATGCTGGAACTGGAGGTCACCGAGAGCGCGCTGCTCGAAGCCGATGAGCATGTCCAGCAGACCCTCGGCCGTCTGAAGGCCGCCGGGCTGCCGCTGCTGCTCGACGACTTCGGCACCGGCTATGCCTCGCTGACCTACCTGCAGCGCTTCCGCTTCGATGGCATCAAGATCGACCGCGAGTTCGTCAGCGGGCTGCCGGATAGCGAACAGTCGGTCGCGCTGGTGCGCGGTATCCTCACCATGGCCAGCCACCTCGGCCTGCACGTGGTCGCCGAAGGCGTGGAGAACGAGCGTCAGGCGGCGTTCCTGCGCCTCAACGGCTGCCCCAGCTTGCAGGGATTCCACTACGCACGGCCGCAGCCGGCAGCGCAGTGCCGCCTGCAGCAGAACGGTCGACCGATCAACCTGCAGCTGCCGCTGGACGAATAAGCACTGATCGGCGTGCCAGCATTAAGCCTGCAATTGCGAACAGTTCGCATCTGAGATAGTTTCGTTGCCCCTCTCGGTGGCACGCTCCCATGCGCGACAACAACAAGATTTCCGATGCCTGCCTGCAGTGTTACGTCCATCATCGCCAGCAACTGGTCGCCCATCTCACGCGCCTCGGCGGCTGTCGCGCGCTGGCCGAGGACCTGGCGCAGGATGCCTGGCTGAAGCTCGCCCAGGTCATGCCCGAGCAGCGTCTCGACAATCCCAAGGCCTATCTCTTTCGCATCGCCACCAATCTGCTCCGCGACGCCATGCGCCATCGCGCCTTGCTCGGTGCATCAGACGAAGCTCCGCTCGAACTCATCGAAGCCGTGCAGGCCGACCCCTGCGCGCTGGTTGAAAACCACTGCGCGTTGCAATGCGTGCTGCGCCAGCTCGATGACCTGCCGCCGCGCTGCCGTGAAGTGTTCGAGCTGGCCCGGCTGGAGGGGCTCAGCCAGGCGGAAATCGCCGAACGCCTGAGCATTTCGGTGAATACCGTGATCGCCCAACTGGCCAAGGCACGACAACGGCTGGAGCGGCCGTAACTTTTTTCTTCGACGCCGTAATGGTTTTTCCGCGCTGATTCGTCTTGCCTGTGCCCTTGCGCAATTGAGAGTTATTCTCGATTAACCGGCATCCTCGCAGATGCTTTCGTGCGGTCCAGCCGCCAGACAAGAAACCACCGAAGCCGCGAAAACGGCCCGCTCTGGGTCGCGGCCGCGCTCGGCCCGAGGAATGTGCATGACCCCGTCCAGTACCGTAGTGCCCTTCGCCCCCGGCCCCGTCAGCAGCGGGCTGTTCACCCGCAGCAATCACGATGACTACCGCCAGCTCCTGCAGCAGGGGCTGAACTTGGTGCAGCAGTGTCTGCAGCGCCAGCAGCAGCCGTTCAGCGGCATTCTTCCGCAGGAACTGGCCGCCGATTTCGAACGCGTCGATCTGGAGCGCCCGCTGGGCGACGCCAGTGCCGCGCTGCGCGAGTTGGATCAGCTCTATCTGCGCGACGCGGTGTACTTCCACCACCCGCGCTACGTCGCCCACCTCAACTGCCCGGTGGTGCTGCCGGCGCTGCTCGCTGAAGTGCTGGTGTCGTCGATCAATTCCTCGCTGGACACCTGGGACCAGAGCGCCGGCGGGACGCTGATCGAACAGCGCCTGATCGATTGGACCTGTGCGCGTATCGGCCTCGGCGGTCAGGCCGACGGCGTGTTCACCAGCGGCGGCACCCAGTCCAACCTGATGGGCCTGCTGCTGGCCCGCGAGCACGTCTGCAACCGCCTGCCCGGCCACGGCGGCAATCTGCGTCACGGCCTACCGGCCGATGCCGCCGGGTTGCGTATCTTCGCCTCCCGCGCCAGCCACTTCAGTGTGCAGAAATCCGCCGCGCTGCTGGGGCTGGGCTACGACGCCGTGCGCAGCATCGAAACCGACAGTGCCCAGTGCATGAGCGTGCCGGCGTTGGCCCAGGCCCTGGCCGACTGTCAGCGCCTGGGCGAGCTGCCCATGGCCGTGGTCGCCACCGCCGGCACCACCGACTTCGGCAGCATCGATCCGTTGCCGGAAATCGCCGCGCTGTGCCAACACTATGGCGTCTGGCTACACGTGGACGCGGCCTATGGCGGCGGCCTGCTGGTTGCGCCGCGCTACCGCCACTGGTTGGCCGGCATCGAGCATGCCGACTCGGTCACCGTCGACTATCACAAGTCGTTCTTCCAGCCGGTCAGCTGCAGCGGCTTCTTCGTTCGCCAGCGTCAGCACCTGAGCTACATCACTCACCACGCCGACTACCTCAACCCACGCAGCCAGACCCGCGAGGGCACGCCGAACCTGGTCAACAAGAGCATCCAGACCACCCGCCGCTTCGACGCGCTGAAGCTCTGGCTGACCCTGCGCATCCTCGGTGCCGCGCACATCGGTGCGATGTTCGAGGAGGTCATCGACCGCGCCGCCGACACCCATCGCCTGCTCGCCGAGGACCCGGCCTTCGAGGTCTTCGCCCCGCGCCTGAGCACGCTGGTGTTTCGTTTCGTCGCCCCAGGCGTGGCCGACGAGCGCCTGGATGAGATTAACCGCGAGATCCGCAAGGAGATCTTCCGCTCCGGCGCGGCGGTGATCGCCGCCACCGTGGTCGATGGGCGGCAGTACCTCAAGTTCACCCTGCTCAACCCGGAAACCACGCTGGACGACCTGCGCACCATCGTCGAGCTGATTCGCGGCCACGGCACTCGCCTGCTCGACGGCCTACCCTCCGCCGCCAACCAGTAAGGAGATCGCATATGAACAAGATGTATGACTTCATTGGCATCGGCATTGGCCCGTTCAACCTCGGCCTGGCCTGCCTGGCCGAACCCATCGACGGGCTCGATTGCCTGTTTCTCGACCGCGCCGAGGGTTTCAACTGGCATCCTGGGATGATGCTCGACAGCGCCACCCTGCAGACGCCGTTCATGGCCGATCTGGTGACCTTGGCCGACCCCACCAGTCGCTTCAGCTTTCTCAACTACGCCAAGCAGGTGGGTCGGCTGTACGCCTTCTACATCAAGGAAGACTTCTTCCTGATGCGCCGCGAGTACAACCAGTACTGCCAGTGGGTGGTCGAACAGCTCGACAGCCTGCGCTTCGAGCACTTCGTACAGCAGGTCGACTACCTCGACGAGCGCCGTTGCTACCGTGTGCGCGGCGTGCACACGCGTAGCGGCGAGGGCTTCGAGTTCCTCACCCGCCGTCTGGTGCTCGGCACCGGCACCACGCCCTATCTGCCGACCTGTTGCGAGGCACTGGCCGAGCACGTCAACCACAGCGGCAACTACCTGCAGGACAAGCCGCGCCTGCAGGGCAAGCGCTCGATCACCGTGGTCGGCAGCGGCCAGAGCGCGGCGGAGATCTACTACGACCTGTTGCAGGAAATCGACCGCCACGACTACCAGCTGAACTGGATCACCCGCGCGCCGCGCTTCTTCCCGCTGGAGTACACCAAGCTGACCCTGGAAATGACCAGCCCGGAGTACATCGACTACTTCCACAGCCTGCCGCGCAGCACCCGGGAAAAGCTCATCGACAGCCAGAAGGGCCTGTACAAGGGCATCAACGCCACCCTAATCAACGCCATCTACGACGAGCTGTACAACCAGAGCCTCAAGGGCGAGGTGCCGACCCGGCTGCTGACCAACGCCGAGCTGCGTCGCTGCCAGCGTCTGAGCGATGGCACGCTGGAGCTGGAGTTCTTCCAGCATGAGCTGGAGCAGGGCTATCGCCACCGCTGCGACGCACTGGTGATGGCCAGCGGGTACCAGTACCGCCTGCCGCGCTGCATCCAGCCGATTGCCGAGCGTATCGCCTGGCAGGCACCGGAACGCTTCGCCGTGGCGCGCAACTACAGCATCGACCGCAACGGCGGCGAGGTCTTCGTTCAGAACGCCGGGCTGGTCGATCACGGTCTGGTGACGCCGGATCTCGGCATGGGCTGCTACCGCAACGCCTCAATCCTGCGCGAGATCTGCGGGCGCGAGCACTACGCGGTGGAAACGAAGATCGCCTTCCAGCAGTTCAGTCTGCCGCAGCCGGTTACACCCCAGGGCGCGGTGGCGGCGCGATGACACTGCGACGTGCGCTGATCGGCATGACGCTGCTGGCAGTGCTCGGCGACAGCCTGCTGATGCCGTTCTACCCGCAGTATTTCGCCGAACGCTTCGGCGAGCTGCGCAGCGAGCAGGTCGGTCTGTACCTGGCCGCAGTGTGCCTGGTAGCGATGCTTGCCTTGCCGCTGTGGGTGCGCCTGTCCAGGCATGCGCATCCGCTGCGGCTGCTGATCTTCGGCCAGCTGATGGCCGGGCTGCTGGCGCTGGCCTGCGCGGCGATCGAGCAACAATGGCTGTTCTGGCCGGTGTCGCTGACGATGATCGCCTTCAAGGCCAGCTATCTGCTGATGTATCCCTACGTGATGGGCTTGGTGGGCGCCGACCAGCAGGTGCGCACCATCGGCCTGCTCTCGGTGGTGGTGCATCTGGGTGCGATTGCCGGCGCGACGCTGGGTGGCGGGGTGCTGCACTACCTCAGCCCGGCGCGGATGTTCGTGCTGATGGGCCTGATGGATTTCGTGCAGATGGCTGTCAGCCTGCTCTTGTTGCGCCATGCGCCGCAACCGACTCGGGTCGATGCAAGCACGCCACCACGGCCGCGCGGGGAGCACCTGGCAATCGCCCGGCTGTGCCTGCTGATGCTGGCGTTCTACTTCTGCATCTACCTGGCGCGGCCGTTCTTTACGGTGTACTGGGAGCAGCTTGGTGGGCCCCAGGCAAGCTGGATCACCGGCCTGGTCTACGCCATTCCCGGCATGCTGGCGCTGCTCGCCCTAGCCCTGCATTACCACGCCGGGCAGCACCTGACCGCCTGGCTGCTGCTGGGCGCGGCCGGACTGGCACTGCAGGGCATCGAGCAGATGCCGCTGGTACTGGCCGGGCGCGTGCTATTCGGCTGGGCGCTGTACCAGCTCACCGTCGCGCTGGATGCACGACTGTTCGCCCTCAGCCGGCCGGAGCACTACGGCCGCGACTACAGCCTGATCAACATCTTCCAGAACCTCGGCGTGCTCGCCGCTTCGTGGCTCGCCGGATTGGTGGTGCGCGATGCCGGCCTCGCCGCGCCGTTCTTCCTTTCCGCCCTCGGCCTCGTTCTCACCGCCTGCGTGCTGCGCTGGCTGCTGGTTTCAGCAGCGACGCGTGCGCCCCTCTGTGGAGCCAAATCATGAATACCGCTCTTTCCCGCGCGGATGGTCCGCGCTTCGTTCGCTACTGCGCGCTTGGCGCCATGCACTTTGAAACCGTGCAGCCAGAACATTTGCCGTTGCTGCATGACTGGCTGCGCCGCGACTACGCGCGCTTCTGGGCCATGGGCCATTTGAGCCTGGCTCAGTTGACCAATTACGTCGACGAAATCCAGCGCAGCAGCCATCGCGACATTGCCCTCGGCATGTGCAACGGCGAGCCGGCGTTCCTGTTCGAGGGCTATCACCCGGCCCACGACCGCCTCGCCGACCACTACCAGGTGCGCCCCGGTGACCGCGGCATGCACCTGCTGCTCGCCCCCTGCGAGCGCCCGGTGCACGGCTTCAGCCTGGAAGTGATGCGCAGCATTCTCGCCTATCAATTCGCCGACCCGTTCGCGCGGCGCATCGTCGTCGAGCCCGACGCGCGCAACGCCAAGGTGCATGCCTTGAACCAGCGCGTCGGCTTCGTCTACCAGCGCCTGCTGCACCTGCCGGAAAAAGACGCCTGCCTGGCGTTCTGCACCCGCGCGCAGTTCCTCGCCACCCTTCAGGAGAATCCGCAATGAATCAGCTCGTGCAACTACCAACGGTCCCTGCCGACCTGGCCACCGAACACCTGCAGGCCGAACATTGGGCCCGCGCCAATCGCCTGCTGCTGAAGAAAGCCCTGGCCGAGTTCAGCCACGAAAGGCTATTCAGCCCAGAGCCGCTGGGCGACAGCCACTACCGCGTCGCAGTGCCGGACAGCTCGACCGAGTACCGCTTCAAGGCGCGACGACTGGCGCTGGATCACTGGTCCATTGTTACCGACTCCATCGAGAAACTCAGCGATGGCCTGCAACAACCACTGGACGCGCTGAGCTTCATCATCGAGTTCGCCGACACCCTGGGCATCTCGGAAAACAACCTGCCGGTCTATCTCGACGAGATCAGCAGCACCCTGTTCGGCAGCGCCTACAAGCTCGCCAACAGCCCGCTGAGCGCCGCCCAGCTGGCCCTGGCGGATTTCCAGCAGATCGAGACCGGGATGCGCGAAGGCCACCCGGGCTTCGTAGCCAACAACGGGCGGATGGGCTTCGACGCCCAGGATTACCGCGCCTACGCGCCGGAAGCGGCGAGCCCGGTGCGCCTGGTCTGGCTTGCCGTGCACTGCAGCCGCGCCAGCTACAGCGCCATCGACGGGCTCGGCCAGCCGACCCTGCTGCGCGAGGAGCTGGGTGGTCAGCTCGACGTGTTTCATAACCAGCTGCGGGCGCTGCAGCTCAACCCGGACGACTATCTGCTGATGCCCGCGCACCCCTGGCAGTGGCACAACATCCTGGCCATCGGCTTCGCCGCGGAGGTCGCCAACCGGCAGATCGTCCATCTCGGTCTGAGCAATGACCGCTACCTCGCGCAGCAGTCGATCCGCACCTTCTTCAACCAGAGCCAGCCGCAGCGGCGCTACGTGAAGACCGCGCTTTCGATCCTCAACATGGGCTTTATGCGTGGGCTGTCGCCCTACTACATGCAGGCGACCCCGGCGATCAACGCCTACCTCGCCAAGCGCGTGGCCAGCGACCCCGTGCTGCGCGACTGCGGCTTCCAGTTGCTGCGCGAAGTGGCAGCGATCGGCTATCGCAACCCTTACTACGAGCAGGCGCTGCCGGCCAGCAGCCCCTACCGCAAGATGCTTTCAGCGCTGTGGCGCGAGAGCCCGCTAGGCCACATCGAACCCGGCCAGCGGCTGATGACCATGGCCGCGCTGCTGCACAGCGACGGCGACGAGCGCGCCCTGCTGCCGACGCTGATCAGCGCCTCGGGGCTTACCGCCGACCGCTGGCTGCGCCTTTACCTCAATGCGTACCTGAGGCCGCTGCTGCACTGCTTTTATGCCCACGACCTGGTGTTCATGCCGCATGGCGAGAACCTGATTCTGGTGCTGGAAGATCACCTGCCGGTGCGCGTGCTGATGAAGGACATCGGCGAGGAAGCGGTGATTCTCGATGCCGACGCGCAGATTCCCGAGGCTGTGGGTCGCCTGGCGGTATCGGTGCCCGATGAGCTCAAGGTGCTGTCTATCTTCACCGACGTGTTCGACGGTTTCTTTCGCTACCTCAGTCAGATTCTCGATGAGCAGGTCGGCCTGCCGGAGCAGCGCTTCTGGCAACAGGTGGCCGACTGCATCGCCGACTACCAAACGAGCCAGCCGCAGCTGCACGACAAGTTCGTCCGCTACGACCTGTTCGCCGAGGAATTCGCCCGCTCCTGCCTGAACCGTCTGCAACTGGGCAACAACCGGCAGATGCTCGACCTGGCCGATCCGGCCGGTGCGCTGAAATTCGCCGGCACCCTGAAAAATCCCGTCGCGCCCTATGCTCCGGAACGCTGAAACCCAATGGGCGGATGACGAGGTGCTGAACGACCTGCTGCTGCGGGTGCGCAGCGCCCTGCCGGGACTGGACGGTCGCGTCGGCTCGCCAAGACCCGACGAGCTGATGCTGGATCGCCCGCAGTCACTGGTGGCCTTGCTGGCGCACTGGCAGACGGCGCATCCGGAAGCGGGCCGCCATTACTGGGCCGCGCGCTGCTGGACACTGTTGGTCTGGCAGCCGATCTATCTGCAGGTGCTGGCCGTGCAACTCGACGGCCATTCACCCGAGCTGGACGGTATCGCGCAAGGTATGCAGCAAGGCTTCGTCGCCGGCTTCTGCCTGCCGGATCATCAGCCGCTGCGCGCCGACGCCCAGCACCTGCTGCGCCATGCCGGGCAGCAGATCCGCCAGTTCTGCGCCCAGGCCCATGCGGCTTGCGGCGCGTTGCTCGGCCTGCATCCGAAGCTCGCGCAGCGTCTCGCTGCGGACTGCGTGATGGCCGCGCTGTTGCACGCGCAACGGACCGATGGTTGCGGCAACCTGCAGCTTTGCCGTCGCGCCGATGCCTGGCTGGACGCCTGCGCCATGCCTGGTGCCAGCGGACTGCTGGCGGTGCAGCTGGCCGATGGCGGCACCCGTCTCGGCTTGCAGCGCAAGGCCTGCTGCCAGCATTTCCGCCGCGCCGATGGCGAGCTCTGCGACAGCTGCCCGAAGCTGCCGCTCGCCGAGCGCACTCGACGCCTGCGCGAGCAGCATGGTTAGCGCTCGCTGACCTCGGGCAGCATCCCGACACCTTACGCAGCTGGATACACATCACGCGGGCGAACCTTGTGGCTGCCGCGGGCGTTTCTTTGCTAATGTCGCGCCCGTTTCCGACTCGCCGCCGACGACAGGTTCCCGTATGGCCCGCAAGAAAGCTGCCCTCGATTTCGAACAATCCCTCGCCGAGCTGCAACAGCTGGTGGAACGCCTGGAAAGCGGCGAGCTGTCGCTGGAAGACTCGCTGACCTGCTTCGAACAGGGCATCGGCCTGACCCGCGACTGCCAGGCCGCGCTGAGCCAGGCCGAGCAGAAGGTGCAGATCCTGCTGGAACGCGACGGCAGCCTGCAGGAAGCCCCCTTCGAGTCGGACCCCGAAGCATGATGATCGGCGACTACCAGAAACGCTGCCAGCAGCGCGTCGACGGCTGCCTCGAAACCCTGTTCGTCGCGCCGCTGCCGCAGCTCGAACGCCTCTATCAGGCCATGCGCTACAGCGTGATGAACGGCGGCAAGCGCGTCCGCCCGCTGCTGGTCTACGCCGCCTGCGAAGCACTGAACGGCGACAAGGCCAGCGCTGACGGCGCCGCCTGCGCCGTCGAGCTGATCCACGCCTACTCGCTGGTGCACGACGACCTGCCGGCCATGGACGACGACGACCTGCGCCGCGGCCAGCCCACCACCCACAAGGCTTTCGACGAGGCCTGCGCGATCCTCGCCGGAGATGGCCTGCAGAGTCTCGCTTTCGAGGCCATGGCCCAGGCCGAGCACAATCCGCAGGACGCCACGCTGCGCCTGCGCATGTTCGCCGTACTGGCCCGCGCCGCCGGGCCGGCCGGTATGGTCGGCGGCCAGGCCATCGACCTCGGCTCGGTCGGGCTCAAGCTCGATCGCGACGCCCTGGAGCTGATGCACCGGCACAAGACCGGCGCGCTGATCGAAGCCAGCGTGCAGCTCGGCGCGCTCGCCAGCGGCCATGCCGACGCCGACAACCTCGCCTCGCTGAGCCAGTATGCACGCGCCATCGGCCTGGCCTTCCAGGTGCAGGACGACATTCTCGATGTCGAAAGCGACACCGCGACCCTGGGCAAGCACCAGGGCGCCGACATCGCCCGGGACAAGCCCACCTACCCGGCACTGCTCGGCATGGAGGCGGCCAAGGCCTACGCGCTGGAACTGCGCGACCAGGCACTGCACGCGCTGCGCCCGTTCGATATAGCCGCCGAGCCGTTGCGCGAGCTGGCGCGCTATATCGTCGAACGACGCAACTGAGCCTTTCGCCGAAATAGCAGTCAAACCCCTACCGGACCCGGGACCGTTCTTATCGAAGGGCCCATCGGGTAAACTGCCGCTCTTTTTTCAACAACAACGATCCGCCTGATGCCCAAGACTTTTCACGAGATCCCTCGGGTTCGCCCCGCGACGCCCGTTCTTGACCGAGCGGCGACCCCCGAACAGCTGCGCCGACTGGGCGAGGCGGAACTCGAAGAGCTTGCCAACGAACTGCGCCAGGAGCTGTTGTACAGCGTCGGCCACACTGGCGGGCACTTCGGCGCCGGCCTCGGCGTGATCGAGCTGACCATCGCCCTGCACTACGTCTACGACACCCCGGACGACCGGCTGGTGTGGGACGTCGGCCATCAGGCCTATCCGCACAAGATCCTCACCGGTCGCCGCGAGCGCATGGCCACGCTGCGCCAGAAGGACGGCCTGGCCGCCTTCCCGCGCCGCTCGGAGAGCGAGTACGACACCTTCGGCGTCGGTCATTCCAGTACCTCCATCAGCGCCGCCCTGGGCATGGCGGTCGCCGCCCGTCTGAAAGGCGAGCAGCGCAAGTCCATCGCGGTGATCGGCGATGGCGCCCTGACCGCCGGCATGGCCTTCGAGGCGCTCAACCACGCCCCGGAAGTCGGCGCCAACATGCTGGTGGTGCTCAACGACAACGACATGTCGATCTCACGCAATGTCGGCGGACTGTCCAACTACCTGGCCAAGATTCTCTCCAGCCGCACGTATTCCAGCATGCGCGAAGGCAGCAAGAAGATCCTCTCGCGCCTGCCGGGTGCCTGGGAAATCGCCCGCCGCACGGAGGAATACGCCAAGGGCATGCTGGTGCCCGGCACGCTGTTCGAGGAACTGGGCTGGAACTACATCGGCCCCATCGACGGCCACGACCTGCCGACGCTGATCGCGACCCTGCGCAACATGCGCGATCTCGACGGCCCGCAATTCCTCCATGTGGTGACGAAGAAGGGCAAGGGCTTCGCCCCCGCCGAAGCCGACCCGATCACCTGGCATGCGATCAGCAAGCTGGAGCCAGTCGGCGCCCCGGTCAAACCGAAGAAGCCCTCAGGGCCCAAGTACTCCAATGTGTTCGGCCAGTGGCTGTGCGACATGGCCGCCGCCGACCCGCGCCTGACCGGCATCACTCCGGCGATGAAGGAAGGCTCGGACCTGGTGGCCTTCAGCGAACGCTACCCGCAGCGTTACTTCGATGTCGCCATCGCCGAGCAGCACGCGGTGACGCTGGCGGCCGGCATGGCCTGCGAAGGCATGAAGCCAGTGGTAGCGATCTACTCGACGTTCCTCCAGCGCGCCTACGATCAGTTGATCCACGACGTCGCGGTGCAAAACCTCGACGTGCTGTTCGCCATCGACCGCGCCGGCCTGGTCGGCGAAGACGGCCCGACCCACGCTGGCAGCTTCGACCTGTCCTACCTGCGCTGCATCCCCGGCATGCTGGTGATGACGCCCAGCGACGAGAACGAGATGCGCCGCATGCTCACCACCGGCTACCACTTCGAAGGCCCGGCCGCGGTGCGCTATCCGCGCGGCAGCGGCCCCAACGCCACCATCGAGCCGGGACTGGAACCGCTGGAGATCGGCAAGGCCGTGGTGCGCCGTCAGGGCAGCAAGGTGGCGCTGCTGGTGTTCGGCGTGCAGCTGCCCGAGGCGCTGCAGGTCGGCGAGGCGCTGGACGCCACGGTGGTCGACATGCGTTTCGTCAAGCCGCTGGACGAAACCCTGCTGCGCGAACTGGCGGGCAGCCACGAGCTGCTGGTGACGATCGAAGAGAACAGCATCATGGCTGGCGCCGGCAGCGCGGTAGCCGAGTTCCTCACTGGCGAAAGCATTCTCAAACCGATGCTGCATCTGGGCCTGCCCGACTACTACGTCGAGCACGCCAAGCCCAGCGAAATGCTCGCCGAGTGCGGCCTGGATGCGGCCGGCATCGAAGCGGCCGTACGCAAGCGGCTTGCGGCACTCGGCAAAGCCTGACGTCGTTTTGGTGGATGGGTGGAGCGCCATCCACCCTACACTGGCCACTCCGAGTCGCACTATCGGCAGACTCGCTCCCCTCACAGTGGGCGGATGTTCAGCCACGCAACAACAAATCACCCTCGATCGGCACGTAACGCGTTGCGGCACGGATCAGCGATTGGGCGGTGAGCCCCGGCACGCCATAGGCGGTCGCTTCGGCGCCGCCGGCCCGCACCCGCTCGAGCAGCAGGTCGAAATCGCCATCGCCGGACGCCAGCGCCACCTCGCCGACCCGTGCCGCCGCATCCAGCACGTCGATGGTGATGCCCACATCCCAGTCACCCTTGGCCGAGCCGTCGCTGCGCTGGATATAGGGCTTGAGCTTCACCGTGAAACCGAGGTTGCGCAGGATTTGCTGAAACTGCTGCTGGCGTGCGTCACCGCGCTCGATGGCGTAGGCATAGGCCTCGACGATGGTGCCGCGACGGCTGACATCGGCCCACAGCGCCGCATAGTTGAAGTGGCAGCCATGGGCCTGCCGCACGGTGTAGTAGAGGTTCTGTACATCGGCGAACAGGGCGATCTTCTTCACGCGGCGGCCCGAATCTGAAAGGGGGGGTCCAGTATGGACGGCGAAATCGCACATGTCCCGTCCTTGCCGCATCCGTTACAGTGGCGCCCCGAAACGATTACTCACCTTCGGTCTGCAATGAACGTTCTTGCCATCCTGCGTGACGCCTGGTTCTTCTACTCCCGCCACTTCCTGACCATCGTCCGGCTCTGCCTGCCGCTGATACTGCTCGAAAGCGCGACACGCCTGGCGCTCGATCACTGGCTCGGCGAAAACGTCCTGCCCGCCCTGGACCTGCTGGTGGGCCTGATCTTCTATCCGCTGTACGTCGGCGCGCTGATCCTTTATCTGGATGCGCGCAGCCGTGGCCACGATCCGGCGCTGCGTGCGGTCTACGCCCGGGCCCTGCCGCTGTGGCCAGCGCTGGCCGTGCTCTCGGGGCTCGGCTCACTGCTGATTATGCTCGGCGCCTCGCTGTTCGTGCTGCCCGGCATCTGGGTCATGGTCAAGATCGCCTTCGCCGAGTACCTGCTGGTCTTGCGTGGCCTGACACCACTGGCGGCGCTGAAGGAGAGCTTCGCCCTCACCCGCGGGCATTTTCTGCTGATACTGGGCTGTGTGATGACCGTGCTGTTGCCGATCTGGATGCTGGAAATCTGGATCGCCGCCCAGCTGTTCGCCGAGCAGACGCCACCACTGTTGCCGGCGATGTTGCTGGACGCCGTGGTCGGCCTGCTGCAGTTGCTGCCGACGATCATGCTGTTCCGCTGCTTCATGCTCTGCACCGAGCCGCCGACACGCCAGCCGGACAACGGCTGAGCGGTCTTTCGACGGAGGTTCAGGCGAGGCGCGCAGAGCCTGCTAGGCTTGCTCCGGCCACATCAGGAGACCCCGCCATGGCCGACCAGAACCCAAGCATCCTTTCGCACATTTCACTGGGCAGCAATCGCTTCGACGAAGCGGTTGCCTTCTACGACCAGGTCCTCGCCACCCTTGGCTGCAGGCGCATCCTCGAACACCCCGGCGCCGTCGCCTGGGGCCGTGAATACCCGGAATTCTGGATTCAACGACCCATCGACGGCGGCAGCGCGTCGGTGGGCAACGGCACCCACGTCGGCTTTTTCGCCGCGGATCAGGCCGAGGTCGACGCCTTCCATCACGCGGCGATCGCCGCCGGCGCAAGCGATGAAGGCGCACCCGGCCCGCGCCCGGAATATGGCGAGCCCTACTACGGCTGTTTCGTACGCGATCTGGACGGCCACAAGATCGAGGCGTCCTACTGGGATGTGGCGCTGATGCAGCAACTCTACGGCAGCGGCAGCTAGCCAGCTGCGCTCAGGAGGCGCGCCCGCCAAGCAGCCGCGGCAACAGCAGGCTCTGGTACAGCCGCGGAAAACAGCGCGCCAGCAGCTGGGCTTTCCAGTCCAAGTTGGACAGCACCAGCAATCGGCGCCGGCGCAGCGCGCCCTGATAGATCGCCTCGGCCACATCCTGCGGCGAAGCGACTCGGCCGATATCCAACGCAGGGGTTGGCGCGGTCGAACCATCGCCGACCAGCACGTTCTTGCGCAGATCGGTGGCGGTGTAGCCGGGGCAGACCAGCATGACGTTCACGTCGGTCTCGCGAAGCTCGCAACGCAGCGTCTCGAACAGCCCGTGCAGGGCATGCTTGCTGGCGTTGTAGGCGGCCCGGTTGGGCACCGGCGAATACTGCGAAAGCGAGCTGAGCACAATGATCTGCCCGCCGCGGGAGATCAGACTGGGCAGCGCGGCCTGGGTGCAATGCAGCGCGCCGTAGAAATTCACCGCCATCACCCGCTCGAACACTGCCAGGCTGGTATTCGCTACCGGGCTGCGGTGAGTGATGCCGGCGTTGTTGACCAGCACGTCGATGCCGCCGTAACGCTCCACCACCAGCGCAATCGCGCGCTGCACCGCCTCGGCATCGCTGACGTCACAGCACAACCCCAGCGCATCGGCATTGTGGTGATCGGCCAGATGCTGCACCAGGCCATCCAGCGCATCCTGATGCAGATCGAAGATCACCAGCCGCGCGCCAGCCTGTGCCATGCGCACCGCCAGCGCGCGGCCGATCCCGGCACAGCCGCCGGTGATCACTACCAGCTTGCGGTTGAACACCTTGCGATCGAACACCTTGCGCTGCATACCCCTACTCCTTCGTGCCGCACGCCTGCCTTTCGGTATGAGCATAGGTCGATATAGGCCGACATTCCTCACCCTGCTGCAGCAATATGGCTCATGGACAACCGGGCATCGGCTGCGCATGCTTGTTGGAACAGCGCAAGGCAGCGATCGATCCATTGAAAGCATTCATCTATCTGGCCCTGGCCTCCCTTCTCGGCTTACCAGCCGCGGTCCTGGCCAATCCCGTTTCGCAACGAGTCCTCAACGTCGGCTACTACGAGTTCGCCCCGGCCATCTACACCGATGCTCAGGGCATGGCGCGCGGCGAGCTGGCCGAACTGACCCGCCGCGTCGCGCGTCAGGCCGGCTACGGCGTGCGCTTTCGAGGGCTGCCCGGCGCCCGCCTCTACGCGGCGCTGGAGAATGGCAGCATCGACCTCTGGCCTGGAGCCCAGGGCAAGCCGGAGCTGGCGACCCATACGCTGGAAGGCCGGCATACGCTCAGCCAGATCAATCTCAACCTCTACCGCCTTGCCGGTACACCGGCGCCGCGCCTGCCGGACGACCTTGCCGGCAAGTCGCTGATCCTGATCGGCGGCTACAGCTATTGGCCGAACGTCAACGCGCTACTGGACGATCCCGGCCTCGACCTGCGCCTGCTGCGCACCAGCAATCACCTTTCCGCGCTGGAAATGCTGCAGCGCAACCGTGGCGATTACCTGCTCGACTACCAGATTCCAGTGGAACAGGCCCGCCAGCGGCTACGGATGGAGGCGCTGCCCTACCAGCGCCTGGCCCAGGTGCCGATCCACTTCATCGTCTCGCGTCATGCACGCGACGCCGCGGCCATCGTCACCGCACTCGACGACGCCTATGAAGCGTTGCGCGTCGCCGGCGAGGACCTCAGTCTGCCGTCGGATTGAGCCTACTGCCCGCGTGGCTTGGCCCGTGCGGTCGGCTCGGCGATCAGCGGGTCGTCCGGCCAGTAATGGCGACTATCACCTTACATTCCCGACATTGACACTGCTTAACCGCCTGCAAATGCTATGCATGACGGCTATTTTGGTAATTGGCCATTGACCGTCAAACTCAACTCCTATGATTGACACAAACTGATGCGCATCAAGAGCAGGTTTGACAGGTGTACCAACGCAAGCCAGCTCAAGTTGAGAGAACGGTTTGACACATCGCACCGCCTCCTAATCATGCTGACCACTCACCCCTAGCCGTTAGGCCAATCAAACCGAAGTGACAGCTGGTAGCAACCAACCCAAGCAGACGGTCGCGTCTGACAGCTATCGCCCTCGACGCAGTTCGATCATGTCCAGTGTTTCAAGAGTCTGAACTACGTCTTCAACTTTTTCGGTGTCGAAGTCGTCCCGATTCGCTTCCTCATGGGTTCCCTTATTCAGGTATGTCCATACGAGGTTTTCTTCTGGAATTCCCACAATCTTTCCATAAGCGGCGATCAGCGGCGCTTTGCTTGCGTGATTGAAAGCGGCAGCGTCCTTTAACTTCTTGAGAATCGCGTCGCAGACGTTCCGCAATGCAGGCTCCTTACCTACTCCAGCAAGTTGAAGGCTGAGAAAACCGAGGTCATGACTGGCCATCCATCCCCACGTTTTCTCCGTCAGCATTTCAAGGGCCTGGCGAGAGGCAGCCAGGGCCTCACGGTCGTTCAACAGATCCTTGGCTGCCCGAGCTTGCGTGATGTAGTTGCCGGCAGGGACTTTTCGGGTAATCCGCGGCTGATAGTCGCCAGTATGGTGACGTAACAGGATGACCGAGCATTGGTCACGCTGCCTCTGGGGCAGATGCTGCTGGATGTCTTTGATGAACTCATTGCTATGGCAGGTGACGATAAGCTGCATGTCTAGGAAGTTTTCGTTCTCGAAGATCGCTTCCCGGATACCGCCGCGGTGATCATGGTCAATCGCATTGATCGCATCATCAAATACCACCAAGGGGCTTTCGATTCTCTTCGCTTTGGCAAGGAGAATTGCCAGCCCCAGGCATCGGATGTGTCCTTCGCTTAAGACATGCAGGGCGTCGACGCGCACGCCTGGTCGTCCTCGAAAGACGATATCGATCTTGTCTTCGCCTGTGAGGGGCAGATACAGCTCTGCGAGCTTGTCTGCGTCGAGGTCATTTCGGTTGAACTCGTTATAGAGGCTCATGGCCGTCTCGTTGAGACCAGCCATCAGTCCTCCCGGCATTTGCTCTCGGTATTTCCTGATTTCCGTCAGGAAGCGGTCGTAGGCAGCGTTGATTGGAACGTCACGCTCAATGTCTAGCTTCTCTTGCACGACCTGTTCTATCAGCTCGGCATTGGCCTCATCGAACGCGCTAATTCGGTCTTTTGCAGCGGCGACGTTAGCGACATGCTGTTGACGCTTGAGATCCTGGGCCTGCACCTTCAAGCGGAGTTCGTTCAACCCATCGCGCTCCTCAATGTTTCTCTGGCGCTCCTGTTGGGCTAGGACTGCGGCGGCGTCTTGTGTCGCCACTCTGTCGGCGACCCCAAGCAACTGTTCAAGCGACACCGCTTCGGACTCCTGTTGTTCTGACTGAAGTGCCGCCCACCAAACGCCGGCAGGTTCGGCCGGCAGCTGCGCCAGATAGCGTCCGACGGCGGTTTCTTCCTCCAAATGGGCAGTGACGAACCGGTTCATGACCGACATCTGCTGCCGCAATGCCCGCGAAGCAGTTCCGAATTCAGCTTGAGAGGTCGCGAGGTTTTCCTGCAGCTCCGCAAGGTCTCTCAGCTGGGCCAAACCCACTTGGGCCTTCTCATAGGGATTGGCGACGACGTGTATCGGCCCCGTCAGTGGAGTATCGCAGGCGGGGCAATGATCACCCTCCATATCTTGGAGAGCGAGCACGGAGGTATAGAGAGCCCTAAACGAGACCTGCGCGCTTCGCTCCGCCAACGCCGTCTCGATTCTGCCGACCTGCTCATGTCGTTCCTGGGCCGCTTCGAAAGCCTGAAGAAGACCGGCGCGCGTCAGGCCAATAACAGCGAGTGGTAAGGCATTGAGGATACCTTCCAGTTCCTGCAAGCGACCCGGCACCTCTTCGCTGCCGATCAGTTGCTTCAGGCCGGTATAGGTCATTTCCGCAGAATGACTGGCTGCCAAGTCGGCTTCTTCGTTGTCCAGCGCCTCCAGAACTTGTTCGTCGCCGTCGACAGTAGCTTGGTCGTTGGCTAACGCCTCACGACGCGCATTCAAGAGCAGCTTCTTCTCAGGCTCAAGGACGAGCTGGCCGCCTATGGCCTCGTTGAAATGGCCGACGAAATCGCTGAACTGGTCCATGCCAAACAAGGCGGCAATCAACTCGGAGCGTTGGCCTGCTGGCCTCGCAGCGATACGCGAGAAAGCGTCGATCCGGTTTTTCTCGACGAAGCAGAAGCGATAGGTTTCCTCATTCGCTGCAACATCTACGTCTCGATTCTGGTGATCGGTTGCCGTCAACACAGGCGGAGTAAATCTCCCTTCATGGAGGTTAGCGAGATATACACGGGGGGCGATGCGCTTGTTTTCGGCGTCTTCGACGCTGCCGAGCAGCGCGTATTCCAATCCCTCGCAAAAACTGGTCTTGCCGCTTCCATTTGGGCCATAGAGCAAGATGATGCGTTTCTGGAGATCAAAAGGCTCTGGCGTTCGAAACCCACGGAACGGCCCGATTGTCAAATTCCGCAACCGTTTCCATGGCCATGCGCCATTTGCCACGGCAACCTGAGCAACGGGTGCCTCGTCCGATGTTTGAGCGAGCTCCTCACGAGCAAGACCAGTCAAATAAACAGAACGCATACTGCGGTGGCGCGTGGTCTGGGCCAAATCGTCAAAATTCGCGAACATCAGGTTGGCAAGACGGCGCACACTCGATGGGATTTCGTTTTCTGGCTGATGTAGCCAAGCGATAAAGCGCTCAAAGTCCTGCTTTGCTGACGCCATGTCTCTCCCTCGAATACCTAGTCAGTTTCTCCGTCCGGCGTTATCGCACCCAAAGCCCCGCGCTACTGCCGATTGAGCACCACCGGATGTGTGCCACAGTCGACAGATTGGCTTGTTCGCCTATAGGATCGGGAACACACCGTTTGCCCTTTACCAGCAGATATATATTCGCCAAGGGACTGTCGACTTGATAACCAAAATTCGGATCCGTGGTTACCGTATTTATAAGGATTTCACTCTCAGCCCCAACGCAAAGCTGAACATCTTGGTAGGAGATAACGACGCGGGTAAGTCTACCTTGATGGAAGCCATCTCGCTCGGTCTCAACGGGCGTATTGGCGGGCGAGGCGTGATGGACGAACTTAATCCCTATTGGTTCAATACTGAGCTGGTTGAGGAATTTGTCGAGCTACGCAAGGCGGGTAAGAAACCTGCTCTACCCGAAATCCTGATCGAGCTGTACCTCAACGATCATGCTGAGCTCCAAGTCCTATGTGGGGCAGTCAATACCGATGTGCCAACGAACGCTTGTCCAGGCGTTTTCCTACGAATTTTCCCAAACCATGAATACCAGGACATGCTGGACGAGTGGCTAAAGGACCCAAGCCCCCTCCTCCCAGTGGAGTACTACAGCTACGAGTGGCGTTCTTTCGCCGACCGTGAATTGACCAAGCGGCCGCGTGCACTATCAGTTGCCACCATTGATTCCCGCACTGTGAAATCATCGGCTAGCGTCGATTATCACCTTAAGCAGATTCTGAGTGACCATCTGGAGGCTCCTGAGAAGGCCGCAATATCTTTGGACTTCCGTAACATCAAAGCTGGAATGACCGAAGGAGCGTTGGCAGATGTGAATGGACGGCTCGCGACGTTGGGAGCATCCCTTCAGGCCGAACCGATTGCGCTGGCTATGGACCAGTCATCAAGAACCTCTTGGGAAAGCGTTGTGATACCCCATGTAGACCGAGTTCCTTTCGCGATGGCAGGCCAAGGCCAGCAAGCTGCTATCAAGATTTCTCTTGCGAGACACCACCCGGCTTCTGCAGTTGGTTGGCCGACTGGATGCATGTCTGGCAGAGTTGGGTGGAATTAATGACATGCGCGACGAGCTACTGCGGTTGCATGCAATGGCGCTGACGGTAATCGAGGGCGTCGTACCGACAGTCCCAACTGAGAATGTCAGCATTTGGGAAGCGGCCGAATCGGTACGGCTAGATCTCGAAACGCTGAGTTCTTGGATACGCATTGCTCAGATGACGATTGCACCGTTGGGTGATCTTGTTCCAGGCCATGAACGATAGCTGGCGTTGGGTTCAAGCCAAACTCGGTGCAGGTTTGAGTCCTGAAAAAGAAAAGCCGCCCGTAGGCGGCATAGTAAGAGGGGCACACGGATGAAACTGCAATATAGCTTGGGATCTCTGCATCGTCACGCTACCGTTCGGTATGCCGTTACTGGCATTACACTTTAAGCATATCGACTATCCAAGCCTTCATCGCACACAAGGCCAATGGACTTGTACTACAAGCTCCACCCTCAAGTGCAATCTTGAGTTGCTCTATATCGACTTGTTGCAAGTATCGTTCGGCATCGTCTAATCGCTGCTCACCGCCAAAGCCGCCACCGCGCATTTCAGCCAGAGCTTGCTCCTTGCTCCAGCCCTGATAAACGATGCGATATAGAGCCGCAATCAGGCCAGTTCTATTTTGTCCATGCTTACAGTGAATCAGCACAGAACCGAGCTCTTGTGACTGTCGAATGCTCCGTAATGCTGCGATCACATCCGTATCATCAACTCTGTCAGTATGGAATGGCAGGTGAATCTGGCGCATTTTTGGATCATGCAGCCAAGCTGAGTCGCTACGTTGATAGAAATTGATCACTGTCGTGACGCCCAGTTCTTTGAGCATCGGTTCAGCCTCATTATCAGGCAAGGCACTGCGATAGAGATTTGGCTGTATCCGATACAGGTTCAGCCGCTCATCTAGCGGCTCCGCCCAACTCTGTGGCCGAGTCTCGCCAGCCAGGCTCTGAATTGTAGGCGCGGCACTCCAGGCCATGCTAACAGGCAGTGCTACCAATGCAGCGACCAATACCAGCGCTGCCAGGCACAGGCGAAGAAACCATAGAAGACCTTGCATCAGTTCTGTCCTCCCGCTAAATCAGGCGCAAGCTGAGACAGTTGCATTGGTTGTGGCGCTTTATAGAGAATCCACCGGTAGCACAGCACTCCGATCAGCCAGTCGAACAACAAAGTCCACAGGTTATGCGAGAGGAAATGCGCGCCCTGCATCATACGTCCTAGCGAAAACACGGCTCCCAGTCCCAACGCAACAATTAAAGCAATGCGAGCGGTGCGAGGGCGCCTGTCGCGCAGTGCGAAAAACAGAGCCAACAGAGAGAACCCTGCCGAGGCATGCCCCCCTGGCCAACAGCGCCCTGGCTTTTCGGTTGGCGCGCGCTCACTAAGCAAAGGTGTAAAAGTTTCTGCTCCCCCGAACTCGCTCAAACTCCATGGACAGTGCACTCCAGTCAGTGTTTTCAGCGGAGTGACAATACTGGTTGATAAAGCCAATGCCAGTACCAGGTAACCTAGTTGACGACGAAGGGGACTTAACCTGGTTGGCATCAAACTTAGTACGAAACCGAAAATGGCCATTACGCCCACGAAAATAACAGCTTGCTTCGCCCGGTCATGGAGTATGTCTTCCAGCCAGAAGCTGTGACGACCGATAAAGCCCTGGCCCGGCTCGTAAAACAGTTCTGCCAAAGCGAAATCAACTCCACTAGGGTCAAGCAACAACAGTAAGGCCATAAGCCCTAATGGAATACCTATCGCAAGACGGAAATCAAAGTACCGAGAAGCGCTTTCTGAGCGGTCGGCCGTCATTTCAGTAGCTCCAAATCAAAGCACCGCCAGGCGGTGCCTGTAATGCATGAGTGGGTTAACGCAGGCCCAACTTTTCATCTGGCAGTAACCCTGACCGCCAAGCTATAAGTCCCTTCTGAAAGGCATAGCTAGCACCCTGGTAGTAGGCGATATCGCGACGCAGCAGCCCGTCATCGGTGCCAATGATCGACTCATGGCTCAACCCCAATGCGTCTTCATGTTTGCGCATGCCACGCCTTGGACTGAGAATGGCCAGATTATTGCCATCGAACAGTCCTAGGTGCTGGTAGTTACCAACCAGAGCGCGCCCAGCAGTGCGATCCTCTCGCAGCACGTTGCGCCCGAAAAACGTTGAGACATAGTCGATATTGAGCATGCCCAGCAAAGTTGGAGCCAGGTCGATCTGACTGATAACATCGGTGAACTCTCTAGGTTCGATATGTTCCGGAGCGTAAATAAACAGCGGGATGTGGTAGTTGGCCACCGGCAGATCTTCCTTACCGGCGCTGCCTGCAGTGTGATCGGCGACGAAGACGAACAGCGTGTCCTTGAACCAGGGTTTTTCCCGCACTTGGGCAAGGAGTTGGCCAATGGCGTAGTCGGTATACTTCACCGCTCCTTCGCGACCGTCACCGGAAGGTATGTCGATGCGACCTTCAGGGTAGGTATAGGGTCGATGATTTGAGGTGGTCATCAATTGCAGGAAGAAAGGTTTGCCGGCTGCATGGTCGGCATCTGCAATTTTGAGGGCTTGTTTATAGAGGTCTTCATCCGACATGCCCCAGGCGTTTTTGAAAGCAATATCCGCCTCGGCCACGCTGCTTTGGTCAACGATGCGATAGCCGTTGCCGCCAAAAAAAGCATTCATGTTGTCGAAGTAACCACGCCCGCCGTAGAGAAATGCACTGTCATACCCTTGGGCGGCGAACTGCTGACCTAGACTTGCATAACCAGCTTCACGACCAATACGCTTGACGATCGAACGCCCCGGCGTTGGTGGAATAGACAGGGTGATGGCTTCTAAGCCACGGTCAGTTCGGGTACCCGTGGCGTAAAAGTTACTGAATGCCAGACTCTGCTTGCGTAGCGCGTCCAGATTCGGGGTCAATCCGCGGTTGTCACCGAAACTGCCCAAGTATTTGGCACTCAAACTCTCGATGGTCACCAGTACTACGTTCAGGCGTTTTGGTTGCCCTGGATTATCGATTTCACGGCGAATGTCTAGCGGATCACTGCCTATGAAACGGGCATTGGGCTCGCTCACCTCGCTTCGCAACAACCCGGCGACTTCGGACTCCGGCAGGGTCGAGTAAAACTGCTGGTAGTCCAGTTCGTTATTCCGAAACGCAGCAAAGAACTGGAAAGGCCCATTGCTCGCCAGCTCGCGCTGATAGGCATTACCACCTATTCCACGGGGGGAGTTCTGCCCAACAAAAGCGCTACTAAGCCCGGCCAGCAAGAGCAAAACACCCAGACTATATAAAGTTTGCTTAGGTGCCAAGCGTGGGGCATCCAAGGCAGCTGCTAGGGGGCGGCGAAGGATGAATGTCAGACCAATGGCCAAGATGGCGAGCAATGCCAGTAAGGGGTAAATCGGGTAGGACTCAAGAATGTTGTTGATCACCTCCTCGGAGTACACTAGGTAGTCGACGGCGATGAAATTGAAGCGTACGCCGAATTCGTCCCAAAACAGCCATTCCGCAACAGCAGTGAACAGCATGACGAATAGACTGAGGGCCATGGCGCTGGCCATAAACTTTTTGTGCCAGCGCTGCTGCCAAATCGCGCGCGGGCAAAGCAGCAGGTAAAGCGCCATTGGCAAGGTCGCGTAAAGCAGGAAGCTCAAGTCGTAGATCATCCCTATGGCATACAAGCCCATAAGGTTCGAAATGCTGATATTCGCATCTGCCAGGTGGCTAACCAGCAACAGGCTCCGAGTCAGAGTGAATACCGTTAGCCACGCCAGCACGACGATGGATAAGTAGCGAATTTGCGCATAATGAAGCTGGGGCATCGTATGATCCTTTTTGGATGAACGGGCCGCAGTCTGCATTTGCCTCTGTTAGTAGCCTGTCAAAGCGACGTGAAAAAAGCGTCAAAATCAAAGAGTAATCAGCCGATGCGTATTCTGGTCATCGAAGACAACCGCGACATCCTGGTCAATGTGCTGGACTACCTGCAGCTAAAGGGCTTCGGCGTCGACTGCGCGCAGGATGGCTTGAGCGGCTTACACCTAGCCAGCACGGGGCACTACGATTTGATCGTGCTTGACATCATGCTGCCGGGCATCGACGGTTATCAGGTGTGCAAACGCCTGCGTGAGGATGGCCAGAGCGAGGTACCAATCCTTATGATGACTGCCCGTGATGCGCTTGACGACCGGCTGCACGGCCTCAACGTCGGAGCTGACGACTATCTGATCAAACCCTTTGCCCTATCCGAGTTAGTCGCGCGTATCGAGGCGATCCTGCGCCGCAGCCAAGGCAGCCGAAAACGCCAATTGAAAGTAGCGGATCTGATCTATGACTTAGATACGTTGCATGTCAGTCGAGCAGGCCGACCGCTCAAGCTGAATCCCATTGGTCTAAAGCTATTAGCTGTGTTGATGCAGAAAAGCCCGGCCGTGGTACGCCGCGAAGTACTGGAGGAAGCGCTCTGGGGAGATGACTGCCCCGATAGCGATAGCTTGAGAAGCCATATCCACCAACTCCGTCAGGTTCTCGATAAACCCTTCAATACAGAGCTGCTGCATACTCAGCATGGTGTTGGTTACCGCCTTGCGGAAAAAACTGATGGTATCTAAACAACCTTTTGCACGGCGCATCCTGCTTGCCTTTGTATTGATGACCGTAATGGTAAGCGGCATCTTTTCCATAGGCATCGTAGCGGTGGCGCACTTTGTCGAAGAACATCTGGTTTCCGAGGAGTTACAGCGGGAACTGAATACCGTGCTGCACCAGGATATCAATCGAGGTCGGCCACCACGTTTGGACTCTAGTACCCGATTTTTCGCCTCTAGCCATTCCGAATATGCCATTCCCGAGCAGTATGCAAATCTGGAAGAAGGCTTCAATGAGGTCGTCGATGGCAATGAGGCGTTCTATGTCTATGTCCAGGAAATCAACAATCAGACCTATCTATTGGTGCAAGAACAACACGAGTTCGAGGCCCGTGAGCAAGTTCTATTCGATGTAGTACTAGCAGGCTTTCTACTGACCATCGCAGCCGCATGGGGGCTCGGGCTAGTCATGGCGCGTAAGGTGATGGCGCCCATCAGTCGCTTGGCTCAGCAGGTGCGTCATCGCGACCAATTGCACTCTTTGGCTCCGCCACTTGCTCCCGATTACCCTGATGACGAAATTGGTCAACTGGCAGCTGCCTTTGACAGCACGTTGGGCCAAGTGCGTCAGTCACTGGAGCGTGAACGGCTATTCACCAGTGATGTCAGCCATGAATTGCGCACCCCACTCATGATCATTGCCACTTCCTGTGAGTTGCTTGCAGAGGTGAAGCTTGAGCAGCGCGAGCGTGTGCAGATTGAACGTATAGACCGGGCTTGCGAGGAGATGCGCGAGCTGGTCCAGACCTTCCTGCAACTAGCCAGAGATAAAGCTAATGAGACAGCCTTTGTCGCGAGTAGCAGTTTAGCCAAGGTGGCCACCGAGCAAGCCGAGCGTTGGGGCCCAATGCTCAGAGAAAAAAAACTGGATTTCCAGTGCATTGAAGAGGGTACGGATGATGGTCGCTACAATCCTACTTTTCTCAACGCGGTGATGGCCAACCTACTGCGAAACGCACTGCATTACACCGAGAGGGGGTTTGTACGCCTAGTAATAGGATCTGGAGAGTTTCGCGTAGAGGATAGTGGCAGCGGCATTCCTTTCGAGCAGCACGAGCAGATTTTCCAGCCCTTTGTACGTGGTACACAGGCGCGAGGGGATGGTTTGGGGCTGGGTCTTTCATTAGTAAAACGCATCTGTAGCAAGCAGGGTTGGACGATCTCGGTTCAGAACCTACCCGGTGGGGGAGCATGCTTCAGCGTAACCTTGAAAAGCGTTGTTTGACGATTTTTTCACATCCTTTTGACAGGGCCATGATGCCCACCCCCCTAGTGTGGCGAGCGTACCTTCTTGTGGACGCCTCGCTATGTCGAAACCAAATCCCATCGAACTCGAATTTTCCCGTAAATATGACCAAGAGCATGCTCAGCAGTACCTGATTAAACATCAGGATGGCTTGGCTCGGCAGCTGTCGCACTGGCGCGATATTCAGGTGGCGCGCAGGGCTCTACAGCTAGCAGATGAACCCAATTTGGTGCTGGATTTGCCCTGTGGTGCTGGGCGTTTCTGGCCCATGCTTTGCGAGCAACCCAATCGGGTGATCCTCGCCGCCGATAACTCAGCCGATATGCTCGCTACAGCATGCGCCGCACAACCGCCAGAGGTAGTCTCGCGGGTTAATACCTTTCAGACTTCGGCGTTTGATATTGACCTGGGTGTCAATGCGGTGGACTGCATCTTCTGCATACGTCTGCTGCATCACATTGAATCATCTGAGCACCGACTGGCCATTCTGCGTGAGTTCCATCGAGTTAGCCGCGATAGCGTAATACTTTCGCTCTGGGTTGATGGCAACTACAAGGCATGGAAGCGTCGCCGCCTGGAACAGCGGCGAGCAGATGAAGGCCGGGCGTCACAAAACCAAAACCGATTTGTCGTAGCCAAGTCAGTTATCGAGGATGAATTTAAACAAGCCGGCTTCCGCGTCGTCGATCACCTAGATTTTCTTCCAGGCTACGCCATGTGGCGCACTTATGTGCTGCGCAAGGAGGCCTGAGCCATGGGCGTAATGACCGAAAAAGCATCGCCGCAGCTCATCACTACAGAATTTGATCGCTGGTGGAATAGCTCCGGTATCTGGGTTGAACCGGCCAACAAGCGACGTGGTGGCGAAAGCGGCGTTCAGTTTTTGCAGCAGCGCGATTTAATGCGGCCACCCTTGTACTGCAAGCGTCAGATTGGACATACCTACCGAACTTTTTTGCATCCGTTTGGCCGCCCGACCATCCTGCGAGAACTGCAGGCCTATCGCGCTTTTGCCCGCCTGGGCATCAAGACACCTAACGTCGTTTACTGCACTGCACGGCAGAAACATGGTGCCTGGCAGGCGCTGCTGGTTACCGAAGCCCTGCAAGGCTTTGTCAGCCTAGAGCAGTGGTACGCCGTTGAGAATAGTGCCGCGCTTACGAAGGCTGCACTGATACAACTCGCAACAACCCTAGCACGCTTGCATCTGGCGGGCTGGCAGCATGGTTGCTGTTATCCCAAGCATATCTTCGTCAAATCCCAGGTAAACGAAGGCGGCACGGTGACGGTCGAAATAGCCTTGCTCGATCTTGAAAAAAGCCGCCGACGTCTACGAATCAAAGACGCTGCTCGCCGTGACCTAGGCCAGTTAGGGCGGCACCGTGGAAACATGCCTGAAAATGATCTGTTGTTTCTCCACCAGGCCTATCAGCAAGCGCTGAACAACCCTGCTGGAGTGTTGCAGCCATGAGCAACATGCCACAGAGCGACGAATTGGATGCCCTCTCGTTGAAAGGTCGCAGCGGCTTTATCCGCATTATTTATGCCACTAGATACTCGCTGGCAGGTTTGCGGGCAGCGTTTCAAGGCGAAGCGGCTTTCAGGCAACTGCTGTTATTAAATGCAGTGCTTCTGCCGCTGGCCTGTGTGGTGGACGTGACCCACAGTGAGCGCGTACTGCTAATGCTCGTGCCGATGCTGGCGTTGGTAGTGGAGCTACTCAACTCAGCCATAGAGAGCACTGTTGACCGTATTTCCCTGAGCATCCACCCACTGTCTAAACAAGCCAAGGATATGGGAAGTGCGGCGCAACTCATTGCACTGATACTGATCGCCCTTACTTGGGGTTTAATCCTGTTATAGCTTCCAATTCTTAAATTATACAAGGCTACCCATTATGCCTCCCCGCATGCCAGCGTCCGCTGAAGCCTCCAATGCGAAAGAAAAACTTGGCCTAAGCGAACACCTGGCCTTCCTTTTTGGCAGTGCAGCACTATTAGTAACTTTGCTGACCCTGTTACGCGTGGCCCTATTACTTTTCAACCGAGAGCTGATTGGATCTACCGCTTGGACCAGTCTGGCGGAAGCGTTTTTTAATGGCCTGCGTTTTGACTTGCGCTTAGTGGTCTATATCTGTGCACCACTGACCCTGGCATTTGCATATCGCCCGGCAATGGTCCGCCGGACATGGCAACGCATTTGGCTAGGAACTTGCGCAGCGGTAGCTATCCTGCTCGGCATGATTGAACTGAATTTCTATCGAGAGTTTCATCAGCGTCTCAACGCATTGGTCTTTCAATATTTGCAGGAAGACCCGGCAACTGTGCTGAGCATGCTCTGGTATGGCTTTCCAGTGCTGCGCCTACTGGGTGCCTGGCTGGCGTTGAGTGCTCTATTTTTCGTACTGCTGGGTTGGCTGGATAAACGTACTCGTGGCCAGGGCCGCTCAACCGTCGAGTCGCGCCGAACAATGAATAACCTCGCTCATGGTATGACGCTGCTGCTTTGCCTGGCTATATCGGTTGTTGTGGCGCGCGGTACTTTGCGGCAAGGGCCGCCACTACGCTGGGGGGATGCATTCACCACAGACTCAATGTTTGCCAACCACTTAGGCCTCAATGGCACCTTGAGCCTTTATGCCGCAGCCAAGAACCACTACTCAGGTGATCGCGCCGACAAGATTTGGAAGAGCCGCATGCTCGCAGATCAAGCGACGACCCTGACACGCGATCTCTTATTCACCGAACACGACCGCCTAGCAGACCAGAACACAGCGGCGATCCGCCGCGATTTTCAGCCCCCACAAAATACGCGCCTGCCGGTCCGCAATGTCGTAGTGATTCTGATGGAGAGTTTTGCTGGGCACTTTGTTGGCGCGCTCGGCAGCGAAGCTGGCATCACACCGAACTTCGATCAGTTGGCTCAAGAAGGTGTGCTGTTTCGCCGCTTCTTCGCTAATGGCACCCATACCCATCAAGGCATGTTTGCCAGCATGGCCTGCTTCCCAAACTTACCCGGTTTCGAGTACTTGATGCAGACTCCGGAAGGAGGCCACCAATTCTCCGGTCTGGCTCAGTTGCTTAGCACTCGCGACTTCGACGATCTGTATGTCTACAACGGCGATTTTGCCTGGGATAACCAACGTGGCTTTTTCAGTAACCAGGGCATGACAAGGTTTATCGGTCGTAATGATTTTGTTGACCCCGTGGTATCAGACCCGACATGGGGAGTGGCTGACCAGGATATGTTTGATCGCGCTGCAGAAGAACTGCTCAAGCAAGACCCAAAGAAACCCTTCTATGCACTCCTTCAAACGCTTTCAAACCATACGCCATACGCGCTGCCAGGTGTGTTGCCTATTGAGCCCGTCACAGGACAAGGTTCGCTTGACCAGCACCTGACAGCTATGCGTTATTCTGACTGGGCTCTTGGACGATTTTTTGAAAAGGTTCGTAAAGCGCCTTATTTCAAAGACACCCTATTCGTGGTCGTGGGTGACCATGGCTTTGGTGCGCAAGAGCAGTTAACCGAGATGGATTTGTACCGATTCCATGTACCCATGCTGTTGATCGCGCCGGGCGTCCAAGACGCCTTTGGTAAGACCCAGGATGTCGTCGGCAGTCAGGTTGATATCGTCCCAACCATCATGGGCCGGCTTGGAGAGCCTGTGCGCCACCAGTGCTGGGGGCGCGACTTGTTGAGCTTGCCAGATGGCGACAGTGGCTTTGCCATTGTGAAACCCTCGGGCAGTGACCAGACAGTAGCCATGATCAGTGGCGAACGTATGCTGGTATTGCCTAGGGACATGCCTCCACGCAGCTATCAATACACTTTGGGCCCGCATCCGCAAGGTGCGCTGACGCCTGCTACAGAGCTGGATGACCGTTTGGGTAAGCAACTACAGGCCTACCTGCAGACCGCAACCAATAGCCTACTCAGTAATACGACAGGCGTTGAGGATAGTATTTCGAATAAACCTGAGACACCTATAAGCACTCTGTCAGTGGTAAAAAAGAATGCGCAGGAAAATTGAATCTCTGAATTGTAAGCAGTCGGGTTCTATCCCGTTAACGCGGACACTTTCGGATGGCGGATTGAATTCACCAGTGCAGACTACCAGCGCTTTCTGAACCGCAACACGCTGGGCGCTGGTCGCTGCTGCTGAGCTGGGCGCCAATCATCGGCGATCCTTTGACTGTCATCGCCGGCACGCTGCGCGAGCCATTCTGGAGCTTTCTGATGATCGTTCTGGTGGCCAAGGCAGGGCGTTATCTGGCACTGGCCGCGTTAACGCTTGGGCTGCTGGCCTTCTCCCTGCTCTCCGAGTTGCCTTACCGTCTGCTCTCGCCGGAGAGCGCGACGCTCAACGTGATGCCGACCTTGTCGCTCGGCCTGCTGCTGGCCTGGGGCATTCATCATGCCGATCGCAACAGTCTGTTCCTGGCTGCCACTGCGCTGGTCGTCGCCCTGTTGCTGCATCGACAGCTGATGTATGGGGTGATCGGCGTGACGTTGCCTGCCGCCTGTGTTCTCGGGCTAAAGGGCGTACGCTGGTGGTTATTGCCTGCAGCCCTGGCGGTGTTGGCCAATAGCCGCAACCGCTGGTTTGTGGAGTGGGGAATAGTGCCGGAGACCCTGGCTATGTTCGCCATGGCTGGAGCAGCCGTACTGCTGGGGGTGGCCCTGTTGCGTCAACCCATGTCCTGCACAGTCTGGCCCGTTGGCCGCTGGGGTTACTGGTTCTATCCAGGGCATTTAGCCGCGATTTACCTCATGAAACTCTAGGCGTTGAGCAGCACGAAACCAGTCCGCTGTTGATCTTTCTCTGCCTGTCGTCAGTACAACAGGCGCTGGTTGGTCTTGAGCCATTCACACCGTTGCTTCGAGACAAACCAAATGAGCACCCTAGCTGAAGGGGCTCAGCAGGGCGAGGCTGCATTAGCCGTGGCGCTTTTACCGGTGCTATCCTTGACGCCTGCCCAAGAGCTTCCTCTCCCGGGTATAGATACCGGTGATGAAACTTGGTTTGAGGCGGTCTCGTTGAGGCCGCCTTTGTCGCTTTTGGGAGAGGCCTCAGTGCTAAGCAGCCCGCAGCTTTGTGTACGGGTCATGCCGAGATGAAGGGAAAATTCACTCACTTCGCTCGTAACGTGTTGATGCCAAGAGAATTTACCAAATAGACCGCACAGCCTCTGATCGTGG
>Ga0209232_1000032_pt1 | contig 80789 bp, 101 predicted proteins | sample ETNvirenome_2_60_FD_184066 | JGI IMG/M metagenome (GOLD analysis project Ga0209232, IMG submission 184066) | Marine viral communities from the Pacific Ocean - ETNP_2_60 (SPAdes) (version 2) | ecosystem: Environmental > Aquatic > Marine > Oceanic | place: Pacific Ocean | collected 2013-06-22 | reverse complement strand
AAACATGGGTATTTCGTACTTACGCACAACCTCTAATATTCGCATTGTATCGGGCCAGGAGCCTTTCTTTTTAAATGCTTTCATCTGACGTTCAAACCCGGTTTTGGGCTCGAACAATATTTTAGAGTCATGCTCTCGGGTAGCCATGACTTCATCCGGCCATACGAACCGTCCATCTGCGGTCCAGCCCATGCTGCCTGTTACTTCGAAAGAGGGCAAGTCGTAACGGTTAATGTTCCAGAACTCGGTCAGATACTTCATAACTTTTTGCTTGTTGTCGTTATGAATACCTAAGCCGTACTTGGCCAAAGCTAACAGTCTGTGGTGGCTTCCAATATCTTCAAGGGTGATAAGTATCTTAATCCATCTCATTGAGACATCGCGGAATACCAGATACAAGTAACGGACGTTCTCTTTATTTTGTCGGGCCGTACCGACTATAAGAACCGGATCGGGTAGAACCGGCACCTCCATAATTTCATCTCCGCGCTGTACTTGTTTGAATACACCACGATTCTTTAGTATGAAACCCCGAGGCACTTTAAGTTTGTTGAGTACAGATTTAGGTGTCAGCCTTTCTGAAGGCAGGTTACTTAGACACTCCACCACATTAACTGTGGGCGTTTTCAATAATAGGTGCTCGGCCAAAGGCTCCGCTAAAGACTCTACTAGTTTTTCTAGTTCTTGAAACTTTTGCTTATAGCCGTACCCTGCTAAGTTAGTCCAATAAATCATTGCCTGACGAAACTTGCCAGGATTTCTTGCCGCGTACTCAACGGCTATATTAGGGTCACCAACTAATTCATCATAAAAACTAACCGCTTCTTGTTTTGTACCAAGCTTATTCACTTTTCCGAAAAAGTCCATGTAAACTCCTTGCATCGGCCCTCCTAACCCGCTACCTACGGGGTGTCCATACTCCAGGGGAGCCCACGATCCATGTTTTTGCCCGTTAGATTTCCTCACGCGCTTTTCAATGTCCGTGCCCCAGCCCTGATGGTGGCACCAGTGATGCAGGCTGTTCCTGGGGCCTTAGTGTATGGGGCAGGATTTGACTACATAAAAGGACAAAGTACATGGAAAAGAGGGTCGATCATGCCCGACACCTCTACAATATGCGTGCCTCTAAACGGTATGAAATATGTTGAGCGCTGGCTGGCGGCTAAGAAGATTGATTGCAACGTAACTGTTAATGATTTTAGGCACCCTGGTGATTTGCCTCAAACTAAAGAAGACAAGTATGTGTTTGAGGCAAAGGGCAGAGAGCATATTGCGGTGTGCCCTACAGTTAAAGATAGCTGGGCTAAAGATTTTGCTTCGTACCAAGCAGAGTTAGCGGGATTAGTCACAAGCGGTTGGACTCGTTTGCTGTTGAACTGGATCGGCGGAAGTGGCAAAACCCTCGCGGCTATTGTAGCGGCTGAGCTTGTGCCGGGGCCTAAAGTATACGTAGTGCCATCAGGCGTTAGGCCCGGCTGGGCGAAAGAATCGAATGTGGCTTGTGTTGTAGAAGAGGCAACCGGCGAGCCGGCATTTATGTGTATGCCTAAGTCAAAGGGCGTAGGCCCCGACCACTTAGTAAACTACATACAAGATTGTAGGATAAACGATAAGCCGATTAGAATAGTAGTGGGCCACGAGTATCTTTCGTACTGGGCTGACATCATTAAGTCTGTTAAGCCTACCTGCATCATCTTTGATGAAGTAGATGTGATCGCCACAGAAAAGAAAGTCAAAGCTACTATCGACAAGAAAGGTAGTTACAACTTCAAAAAGCTTAGGTCTGAAAAGACAGGGCGTAAGAAGCGGGGCGTTTCTGCTCAGGAGTTAAGTGAGCTTGAATCGGTTAGGCTTTGTTTAGGGCTGACAGCTACACCGTTTGCTCGGGGTGTGCCAGAGTCGTTCTGGGCTGTTGCTAACTTGGTTATGCCTGCTTCTTTTGGTTTGGGATCTTATCAGTACAGGGGCCGTTACTGCGGGGGCAAACAAGGTGAGTGGGGTTTGGTATTTACCAAAGCTACAAATGTACCTGAGCTGAAATGGCGCACCTTGCACTTTATGCACCGGGTAACGTATGAAGAAGCCCTCGCGGATTTACCGCCCATTTCGTATGGTTTGCTCGTCATTCGTAAGGAAGATCAACAATCAGGTCTGCGCTACAATGATAAGTATACCTATAACCAAGCGATTAGAAATGCAAGTAAAGACCCGAATCTACCTCCAGCGCATGAGCTGAGAGAGGCGTATATCTGCGAGCTTGCCCGAAAGGTAGTAGTGCAAAAAGCTGTAGAGGAAGCGGTATCAGGTGGGCGCTGTAATATAATGGTTGGTAGACTGTTTCAGGCTGATGCTTGGGTTAAGGCGATTAACTTGGCCTTAGTTAAGAAGTTGGACAAAGGTGCGCCTAAGCCTGGGGTATATTGTGTAACGGGTGAGTCCATGACTCCCGAAGAAAAGTACGCAGTAATCGAAGAGTATTCTACTAACCCCTACGGCGGTATCATCGTATCTACTTGGCAGTCTTCAGGACGAGGTGTTGACGGCTTGCAGCAAACAACTTTAGGTATCATTACACTAATACTAAAGTCTGCTGTATTCGACCAGATTAGATTCAGGTGGGACAGGAAAGGCAGAAAGGTTAGGCACCGCACAGAAGTTTGCTTGGTGGAAGGTACCCACATGGAGAGCCAGTTAAGAGAGCTTAGTAAGGGGGTTGAGTTTTACAGAGACTTTATTAAGTCCGATTCTTTCCAGAGTATTTTAAACGCTTTGCAAGAAGAAGAGGCATCAGTTGATGATGCTATAGACTCGCTACTCTCTTTTTGCTTTTAGGCTTGCGGCATATTGGTAACTACGTTATGGTAGGGGCTAAACCCCGTTATTGGAAGTATTATGAACAAGATGCGCATTGACGCCGGCAAATCTCGTAGAGGGTGGTCTTACTATTCTCCTGTGCTGCAATGTGCGTACATGGCACGTCTGGATAGAGATAAAAAGAACATGCCTCCAATAGCGCCGCTATTAACAGGCACCCTGGGCCACGATATTCAAGCGCACCACCATACAATAGAAGCCATTGAAAACTACGGTAGCGTGTTAGTTAACGGCGAAATGTATGATAACACAGATTTGTTTCTATCACCTGAAGATGCTGTGAAGGATCATTGTGAGAAAGAGCCCGATCACGAGCCTTTTGCGGAAAAGATTATCACAGCTTACCAGAACTATAAACTAAGCCCGCCGATCATTGACCGTCAGATAATGGTTGAGTGTGAGCTGGTAGGGGTACTGGGTAAGAAGCGCGGCAAGTTTGGCTACTGGTTAGTCCGAGAAGACGCCTGGGATGAGTTAGATGAAGAAGTAACCGAGCTGCCTTCGAGTAACGGGGAAAAAATAAAGCTCACACTATTGGATATGGAAGGCTCTAAGCTTCACAAAAAGCCTATTTATCTTTCCCGCAGACTTGACTTAGTGTCAGCCGACAATGCGGGTTTCGTAACAGTGATAGACCATAAGCATCAGAACTACATATACTCAGATCCTAACAAGTATAACGTTGACATGGGCTTTACTGCAATCTGGTCCTTGTCCCTACAAAAATGGCGGGGAGCCGTGAAGTCTGTGGACATTCATGGTATTAGCGTAAACCCTTCGTCCCCAGGTAAAGTTAAGGTAACTCCTTTGCGCTATTCTCAAAATCGTGCAAATGCCCTTCCTTACCTTATTTTAAACGCTGCCGAGACCATCGCACGCCTTGACTCCGCAGAGGCGGCGGGCTACATAGGTCGAGAAGGGTGGCCCATGACGGGCGCCCTTGAAGTTGGTGGTAACTGCATTACAACCTATAAGAACAAAGAGGGTTGGTCGTGTCGTTACTTCAAGCATTGTCATCATGGTGAAGATTTACCTTTCTGATTGTAGGAGTTATTGGTGTCAAATAAGCATATTGCTATTGCGTTAATGGGCGAAGAAAACGTAGGAAAGAGTGTGTTGGCTGCTGGTGCGTGCGAGCGTACCTTATACATAGGCAAGCGTAAACACATGACTTCCATTGAAGCTATGATTGGTTATAGTCTTACGCACATCGAAGACTTTTTGTCTGACTATGTAGATATGATTCGGGAGAAAGAGGCGGAAGCTGGTAATACTAACTGGCAGCCCCCATCTGTTTCTGGTTATCATATGGACGCCTGGGAAGCATTTGTAGATGAGCTGAGAAAGCCTGAAGTAACCGAGCGTCTGCAAAAAGATTTTGATGCTATTGTGTTTGACGAGTGCACCCACGCACTCGATGAGACGTTTCGTAGGTGGAACGTAGACGCAGAAGAGTTTGCAAAAAAGAAAAAGGCTGCGTTGGTGAAGTATGCCAAGAAGCCTATGCTTCTGATGAAGACGCAGCAGGCAAGTCACCGGTTCGTGTCAAACAAAGATATTAACGTAAATACTCAGGCTATGTTTCTGGCTTTGAAGACAGATGTACCGTATGTGTTTTCTCAGGCAGAGACCCTTGGAGTTAACGTATTCTTCGTATTCCATGTACGTCCCGCAGAGGGAGATCGGGGTATCTATCTTAGAGCCCCGTCTAGAACCGCCGAGCAACAGCTCACCGAGTTATTTCAAGAGCTGTATTATGTAGGCCAAAACCCCCACAAGTTTATTGACGGCTTCAGTCAGCCGAATCGTGTGTTCGCCCCGTTTATTTATGCTGTAGGTACCGACAAAGCAATCCGTACCAAGTCTAAACAAGGTATTGTTGCAGGGCATTGTCCAGCGAGCATGTGGGCAGTGCTTAAAATGGCGGGTATTGCGGCTCGCAGGGGTAAGGGCAGAGAAGACTTAGACAGACTTGTAGAAATGTTTGCCCAACACTTTAATGATGAAAGCCTGTACGATCCCAGAAAGCAAGCTATGTATGTTTGGGAGTACTTTAAACCTTCTAAGGTTTTGCCCTTCAAGCATGAACCATCAAATAGAACACAAGCTATACGAGCTGTGTATCAACAAGCTGCTGCCCTGGCGTGGTACCAGCGAGAAATTTCTGCCGATCCCTTTAGTTTCCCCTTGCCGGGCAGTATGGAGGCGGTTAAAGGGGCGTCGGCTGGAAAGCAAGGGGTTTCCCCCTCGGCTAATTTTGGCCAAACAACAACCAATTGGTAAAGCAATAGGAAAACATTATGTCTGATTTTCTTTCTCGTCTTGCAAATCGTAAAGCCCGCACCCCTGGTGCTCGTCGTGGGTTCACTCCTGGCTATAAGGTAGAACAGATTACCGAAGCCAAGACTGCGACCCCTAACGGTAAGGCTGTTTACGGGTTCCGTTTTAACAAGCAGTGGGTAGATCGCGCCGATGTTTGGGGTGAAGATGCCGCTGGTGCCGCTAAGCGAGCTAAGAAGGAACTGACGGAAGACTTTAAGGCCCGAGAAACTGCGCGCTTTGAGTCCGAGTTCAAGGGTCTTCTGGAATGTGCCGGCGTTAAGACTGACAACGGCTACATGGATTTGTTCAGCTTTGTGCTTGGTGAGGTAGAGGCAGGCAATGAAACCGCCGCCAACCTTACTCCTGACTACATCATGGGAACAATGGCAGAAGGTCTTGCGTCTTCGGGTAAGCTGTTTGCAATGACTGAGCAGGCAGCTCGGTACGGCCAGATCACTAACGACCACGCAGAGATGGCTAAGACCCTTCAGGAAAAAGATCTTTCCGGTTACTACTCAGGTCGCACGAAGCTTGTGCCTGTTGGAAGCTGGGACGATATGAAGGATAAGGTGCCTTCCGCAAAGTCTAAGCCTGCGTCTTTCGACAAGATCAACGCAATGGTTTCCGGTGGTGCAGATGAAGCCGGTTCTGACGAAGGTGATGGCGACGACGTTCCGTTCTAGTCACTGCTAAGTAGTTTATTTATGGGGGGCTTTTTGCCCCCTTAGTTTTATCTGATTTATTATTAGGATATTTAATGGCTGTTATGTTAAATCAGTACGAAGTAGCCGTGGCCCGAAAGATAAAGTCATTGCCGGGCTTTGTGTGTCGAACAGGGTTGCTATTTATTGACCTTGAATACGGACACCAGAAACGAGTTATGGTGAGTCATACAGCATTTGTAACTTCTATTCAAAGTAACTCCCAGTTAGTACCAGATTTGTCTGATTACTTTTTAGTTGGTATGCTGCAAGAAGCTTTAGGGTGGCCCGAGATTAAAGCTTCTTTTGATTTAGACACCAAAACGCATACAATAATGGTTGGCTCGGCAGATAATATAATACTAAACAAACACCCTACTGTTGGTCGGGCTATCGGCTTGTATAACTTAGCAGTCAAAAGAAACAACCTGTTACCCTTTTAGGCGGCACTATGGATTTAATATTTGACGATTACCCCGAACCATGCGTAAACACCAATACAGTTACGTACGGAACTATGAGGGTAAAAATAACAGAAGAACTGTTTTGGGCCGCCATCGGCGGAATAGTTGAGTTGACGACTCCGCACATCTATGATAAAGCGTATTTCAAGGCTTTCAGAAATCGTCAAGCTTTTATGTTGGAAGCATATGTAAACGGTTTTATAGAAGCTGAAGACTTACTTAATGCACATGATACAGATTGTGGGTGGGCTGAATGTACGATCCAAGGTGTGATGGAGCCGACTGTGATAAATGCCCCCTCGGGCCTTCTGGTGATCTAAGGGCTTTCGCCTTTGATTGGCGCCCCCTAAAAACAGAACACCACAAAAATGCTAATGCTATTGTTGTGTTGGACGCACCTGCAAAAGAAGATGCCCGTACTGGGCATTACTTCTCTTCGTCTGATGTGGGCGGCCCTTGGCTTAGAGCGTTGTGGGAACTAAAAGAACGCAGAGATAGCTTCTCAGTTACTTCTGTTTTGGCGTGTCGTCCTCCAGGCCCTATTAACGGGGCCTATCGTCGTATGGAAGATAAGCTAAAGCGCCTTAACAAAAGGCGAAACGCAGAGGGATTTGATTCTCTTCCGCACCCTGAAACATGCTGCCGCCCTAGGTTATTAAAAGCTGCGGCTGATTACGATAATATTATTACGCTGGGTAAGATATCAACCCGTGCATTAACGGGTATTCGGCGCGGCATAAAAAAGGTTCGCGGCAGTCCTTGGAAGATTGACGTAAACTGGGAGAAGGTTAGCGAAGACTACCCAGGCGCCCATCGGAAAGTTCTGCCTACGTATAGCCCCGGCTATGTAGACAGGGCTCCGGCTTATTTTGATAGATGGATGCACGATCTTAGAAAAGGGTTGCGCTTTTTTGGAGATAGCCTAAACTGGGAAGAACCCTCATCCATACTATGGCGGCCAACACCTGCGGAGTTCGATCAATGGATTGAAGACATAAGACCTACGTTTCATTCTGATAGAAACTCTCACCAGTACACAAAACCCATTGTGTGTTACGATGTCGAAACCCCAAAGCATAGACAAGGGCTCAGGCCCTCGCAGATACCTACACGTACGATTGCTTTTGCTAGGTGGGAAAACGGTATTGAGAATGGTCCTATCGAGCTTGCTTGCGTATCATTACTTTCGACTGATGGTGTTACCCGTTTTTATTCCGAGCAAGAAGAAAAGCAAATAGCAGATTTGTGCAGAAAGTTATTGACAGACCCCAACATCCTAAAGATAGGGCATAACGCGGGGCAGTTCGATAGACTAAACGCAGAAGCCAACTTTGGTATAACGCCTACACCTCTTATTGACACAATCTTACCTGCTCGTGCTGCTAACCCTTCTATTCCAAAGGGCCTTAAACCTACTGGTAGAACCTACTGTGATGTAGGGGAATGGGATAGTGACGATAAAGAAGAGTCTATTGCAACCGGGTCGACTAATGATGACGAGCTGTTAAAGTACAACGGAACCGATACACAAGTTAACCTGAAGATTTGGCCCGAGCTGCGTAGATTGGCAGCGGCCACCGGATACTTTCTACCGATTAGAAAAGAGTATCTAGGCTTAGACTGGTGGCCTCATCCTGGGGTACCATCTCTTTGTGATATTGACCACGAGCGGCAAGATCGTGGCGTTAGGATGACCAAGGTAGGTTTGTGGATTGACCAGCATAAGCGGGGCGCTTTAGAGTCTGCCGGGGTAAAGGAGTATACCTACATCTGGAACAGGCTACAACAGTTACTTATGCTGGAGGGCATTCATCTAAGCCAGGAAGAAATATCTGGTGACGAGATGAACCCTAACTCTACCCGTCACCTAAGATGGCTTTACTTCGATAAGTGGGATTTACCTCCACTTTGGGAGTCCGGCATTAAAGACGATGACGGCCAACCCATATATAGCAAGAAAGACTTTCTGACTACCAATGGTGACTTGTCTACATCCGATGTTGTACACAGGCACTACATTGCTTCTGGTGTATTGAACCAGAAACAAGCTGAGATTATGCAGCTTGTTAGGGTTTTCCGCCGTATTAGGGGTAAGATTGTAGGCACCACGCTTAGACCCTTGGCCCCCGAAAAACCTATAATCGGTAAGAACGGTAGAAGCAAAGGCTTCACTAAATCGTTCTTATACCCAGACAACAGAGTACATTCGTCTTTCTCCGCGCATTTAACTAACGTCGGAAGATACTCTTCTAGAGGCCCCAACGTACAGAACATCGGCAACAAGAAAGGTCAAGGCCCGCTGAAAAAGGTATTCGCAGCGCCTCCCGGTAGAATATTCTATGGGGCAGATGTGAATCAGGCCCACCTGTTTATTATAGCGAATGTGTGGAAGATACCCGCGCTGTGCGAGGCGATCCGAAAAGGGTATGACCCGCATAACTACAATGCGTATACTACATTCGGTAAAAGGTTTACTGGGGCTACGGGGTATAATGGGTTGGAGAAAAAGCCTGACCCCGGCAGTACCGCTGATGCTATGCGGAATACCATTAAGATATTTATCTATGCTTCCGTATACGGTGCGTCTCCCGCAACCGTTTGGCGCGTGCTGACAGCTACGGAGTTTGACCTTCCGACTGATTGGCACAAGGGGTTAGCCGAAGGTACAATAGACCTTAACATATTTGAGATCATACAGAAGTCTATGCCCTACATGCACATGAAGCCGCTAGAAGTTGTGAAGCTGCACGAAGCTTGGCTTAGGGGTCAGCCCGAATGGGAAATGGCTTGGCAAAAAGAGCAAGACTTCTATAGAGACAATGGCTACGTACAGTCTTATCTGTTCGAAAGAAAGTCTGGTAACATGGGCGACGACGTTAACAAGGCAGTTAACTTTGGAGTTTTGGCTACTGAGCCGGAAGTTATGGCTATGATAGAAGGCCGTATTGAAAAGCGCTTTCCCCGAGACCAGACAGGGCCAGGAACAGGTATCATATACCAGTGCCATGATTCTATTGCAGTGGAGTGGGCGTTACCTGCTGGTATGCACAAATACTGGAAACCCCAAGATGTGTATAAACCAGAGAAAGTTAAATACTACAAACGCTCAGACTTACCAAAAGAAATACGAGAGATGGAAGAAATATTTGAAGACGCTTTCACCTTGAACATACCGGGGTGGGAGTTCCCAATATCGGGCGAAGCTTCAACTGGGCGCACCTTGAAAGACGTTACTTGAAGATTCTTCAACCCTACCCCTTGACAGTCTCGACGCCCCCCAATAATAGGGGTGCAGAGGCCCTAATCTCATGGAGAAAACAATGGAACCCAGCACACCTAATAGACTTTATCTTAGCTCTTACCCAATGGGGCAGAAGTACGCAGACTGCCAAGACCCTTATTTCCAGCACTTGAAAGAAAGCTGGGCCGGACAATGTGATCTTATCAAGGCTTCAGATGCTTTTACCCAGTCTGAATGTGGCCGTAACTTTAGTATGTATGTGGATTGGGTGACGGGTCGCCCAGAGGGGTATGACGCCTACCGCTTCACCGAGTTCGTGGTGCCGGCTGAAGGGGCCATTTTGGACCGTACAATGGATCCTGACGACCCGCGCAGGGATCTACCCCACGCCAGCGGCATCAACCTCACAGACCATTCTGCGGGCGCTATTCGGGTGGGCAAAGTCACAGGTCAAATTGTGTCCGCCGCCCTGGAGACTGGCCGGGTAGCTAAGGTCATCGGCCCTGACTTCGACAAGACGCTAACCATTATCAGGGCTGAACAAGAGCAAGAGACATACATGACTGCTCGTGGTCGTCCCCGCACTCTTACTGTATACAAGCTTTACTGGGAATAGTATGTTTTTTGGGCCTCATCTAATACTAGATTTAAGTATGTGCGACAACGAAGCGCTTGGTGATATAGACTTAATACATAGTATACTCATGGAGCTTCCCGAAAATATTGGCATGACCCGAATATCTGAGCCGAATGTGTTTAGGTATTCAGGCAAGGTACCTGAAGATTGCGGGGTTACAGGAGTAGTAGTGTTAGCTGAAAGTCATTGCTCTATTCACACCTTTCAAGAAAAAGGTTACTGCTTTGTAGACATATTTAGCTGTAAGCCATTTGATCACAACAAAGCAATCAAAGAACTAACCAACTCTTTCAGCGCAAAAATAACCAGTCACAAAATATTAAAGCGTGGGGCAGGTTTCCCCCGGTGAGGAACAACTAGTGAAGCTTAAAACTATTACAACAAACATGATGGCTGTAACGCAGCCCACTACCATAGACTTTGACGATACTAAAAACGTTAAGGTATTTGTGGGTAGCAGTGGGGCGGGCAAGGGCTCAGTCGTATCTTCTATTGAAGCGGCCCTTACCAAAAGCTGTTTCATCGACATTTTAGGCAAGCATGTAACTGACGGGCGCTTAATCCGAGACCGTCTTAATGCCGGAGAAGATATCCACGTTACTTTGGAGCATAGCAAAGGTACGTCTTCTGTTAGTATTGTAGAGAGCAAGTCAGGATCTATCCCCCGTAACTGGCAGTCTGGGTACAAAATGCCGCAGGGAGCAAACATTGCGCCCGACATTAAGCAGATTTTGGCGCGCACCCCAGAAAAGATGGTCGATGAATTAGTCCGATTTGTTGTGAGAAACGTAAAGGCCCCCGATATCAGAAGCGGGCTGTTAGGGGACAACCTCACATTACTTAATAGTTACCTCAGAAAGAAGACTGCTACCCCTATCGAAGCTTTAAATTCTACGATCAAGCACCTAAAAGACAACGAGAAGCACGCAAAGAATCAGATTAACACCCTGCTAAGTCAGGCCGATTCGAGTGTTGTTCCGCCTAATCCCATGCAGTTAGACGCGGCTGAAGAGGATTTGTCCTTTTGGCAAGGTAAGCTTGTGGCAAGGCAGACTTGGGAAAACTCCAAGAAGGTAGATAGTCACGCGATTGACGTTATCAAAAGCGACATTCACCATCTCAGAGAGAAGCTGTCTGAGCTACAACAACAACGGGCGGATTTGCCTGGTTTAGACGAAGACAGATTAGAGGCTTACCGTGCGGCAGAAATACTTTGTGCTTTTGCGGCTAAGCATGAGCTGCCCATATGCCCTATTTGCGAATCTTCGGAAAACATTAAAAAGGCTGTAGGCAACGACAGCAGTGAGTCTTACTTCAAGAATAAAGCTTTGTCTTTTCAGGGTGCGATCTGGAAGATCCAAAACGCTGTAGACACTGAGCTACTGCGGCAGATCAACCAAGAAATCGAAGCTGTGATGAAAGAGGAAGAGAAGCGGCAAGTTGAGCTGAGAGTGATGTCTTCTCATGTCAAGGTAGACGTTAAGCCCGAGTATTCAGTAGAGAAGTGTCAGGTAGAGATCAGCCAGGCTCAGACGGTTATCTCTCGTATCAACCTGCAAAAGCTTCGATACAAGCAGGAACAGAGCCGCCAAGAGAAGCTGCACAAGGCAAAAGACAGCTTGGAGAAGATCAAAGCCAGCCTAACGGTGTTCAAGCTGAAGAAGGCTGAACTGGTAGATAGCCGCTTCGATGACTTCTTAGAGAAGACTCGGTTCTTTATGCCGTCCCCACAACACCTAAAAGGGGGAGTGCTGCATATTAACCTTGAACGGCGAGAGGTAGGCTTTCTCCGAAACGGCAAGCTGCACTTAGCGCCTTCTGGATCTGAACTTAGAACGATCGTTATGGCTATGGCACTTGCTGCGGGCTCCATGTTCCCATCTCCTCCTACCGTGTTTCTCGATGACGTGGGGTGGGGAGTTGAACTTTTCGAGGCTTGTGCGAATGCTTGGACTAACTACAAGGGTGAAGTCATTGCGCAGACCACAGCTAAGATTAGAGGGTCCAAGCTTAACCAGAACGTAGAGATTGTTGATGTAGAGAAGCTTACCCACCATACGAAGATGGAGGCACAGAAGCTATTTTCTACCGCTATCAACAGTATCGAGTGGGCGCCGAGACCCGAAGATTATGCTTCGTCATTGTTTAGAAGTGTTGTGATGGGTATTCCTGAAGGAGCGCACGTTCAGATTAAACACGCCATTCGTAATGGCCGAGAGTTTGTTGACCAAGTGTTTGACTGTGAAGTTAGTCGTGTCAGCGCCAGCAGTATCACAGCGACAACTGTAAAGGGGGTTTCCTTCACGATCAAAAAAGACACTGGGGCAAACGCCTACGATCGGCACATTGTTGTAGCGGCTGTAGATAATCGTATGCTGAAGATTAAGCTGTCCGACAACCTTACCAATCACCTGGGCTACCCAATCAATCATAACATTCCATTGGCTAAAATGCGCCGTATCTGGAAGCATATGATTTCTGCTGAAGACGCCGAAGAGAGATTGCATCTCATAGAGGGTGAAGATGCCTAAGTCACACTGGCTTGAACCTTACGAAGTTAACGAAGGCTTAAATCTGAAAGAGCAGATAATCTGGAAAGAGTACCAGTATTCTGGCTGGAAGATTGAAGTGTCCGGCACTACTAACTATCTATGGGATAACGCTGAAGCGACGTATGATAGCCCTGAAGGTCACAGCTACCATGAAGTTAGGGGTGCGTATACTAATCTTTATGACTTGCTGTGTTGCTTAGAGAAGGCCGCAAACCTGAAGCGGCCCGAAGATCCCGGCTGTTACCATGAAGGACTTACTGTCAAGCAATCGTTACGCAGTTTTCCCTTGCCGCCATCCATCAAATCGGCTGTGGTGGGGCGGCTACTCATGGGAGAAGTTAAATACGGCACGAAGCTTACTGTGGGCTGGGATAAAGCCTTACAATATCTAGAGGAAGAAGAAGATGATATGCTAGCCTATTGTTTGTCCGCAGACAAAAAGCTGTATACGTTTGTACTGGGCTGGCTAATATGGCTTAGACGCAAGCTGCACAAAAGCTGACTACAGAGTTTCTGCCCAGGCTTCCATAAAAAGCTGTACCGCCCGCTGTTTAGGAAAGCAGCGGTTTATCTGAACCGCTAGACGGCGCCAAAAGTATTTGTAGTCGTTTGAAGTAAGTAATATAAAAGCTTCTGTCTCGTCGCCAAATCTAATAGTGTCGTCAAACTTTTTGAACTGCTTTCTATTAAGCAGCTTTCTGTCCCCGGTAGTAACAAAAAAGCCGGGCTTTAAGCCCGGTGCTACTTCTAACCCCGAGTACAGACTAATTAATCCATCTTGCCGGGTTTCGTGCCCAGCTTTTAGCTTGTAGCGGTTCATTATTTTGCATATTGATTCTTAGCACTTGCAACAACATTAGGGGTGTATTTAGCGGCGTTGTATAACTTACACCTTAACTGTTGCTCTCTTCTGACTTTTCTAAAGTCTCTGAGAACTCTTAGCTCTTTTTGGTTTAGTTGAGACGCTTTCATGTTATCCCCTAGATTTTTTCTGCTCTAAATAGACGTATTAAAGCTATTTCATCTGGAGTCAAGTCTGTGCTGGTTTGAGGGTCGTTTACTGTTTGCTCAAAATCTAAGTCTAGCAGCTCACCCAAGTAGGCTAACTTTTCTTCGTGTTCTGCCAGTAACTTAGCTCTCTGCTCCCATTCATTTAGAAACGTAACAATCCTGAGCATAAATCTAAATATAGTAGTTATTACTTCTGCTATATTTTTAGCTGCCTCAAAAACAGTTTTTATCTTAGCCACAGTCCAGATTAAGACTGCCATTGCTACAGATATTCCGGCGCCTTCCCCTACCCCCATTCTGGGTATTTCACCGTCGTCGAACATATTTTAAACGCCTTTTATTGCGGTCGACTATACTAGGGCTCCGTTAAAATTAACGCGCCCCTGTTTAGCAACTCTTGCCGTACCTCTACCAGCAACACCGCTATCTCGCCAATTAAGCCGTCATCGTTACGCTCTAACCATTTAGCCATAAATGGAGGCAGCCAAGAAACATTACGCCATTTGATAAGGTTGTCTATTTCTGTGGCCAGCAGTTCAACATTGACATCCTTTTGTATAAAAAGAACGACAAGTCTTTTTAGTGCTTTGTTACTCATTGGCGAAACTTATCCTTCAGCCTACCGCAAGTTAAGAACGTGCCTGCTCTGCGGTAATGGACTACTTGAACAGAACGGGTAGGGTCATCACCATTCGTACTACTGCCGCCACTAGCATGAAGGCATAAACCCCCACCTAATGCGACTGTTACATGATGAATCTTAGACGCTCCGGCGTTTTTGTAAAAGTACAGATCGCCGGGAACAGCAGCGTCAGCGTCACTAACGCCATCACAGGCGTAAGCCAAAGCATCGGCAGACAGGTCATTCCAGGCGTCAGCCTTCACAATGCCCATTATCCACAACGCCCACTGAGCTAATCCTGAGCAATCTAGCCCTTTTCCACCCTTACTACCCTTTGGAAAGGTAGAGGACACAGAAGGCTTAATGTCTTTAACATTGACTAGATCGCCCGCACCCCAACAATATGGGGTGCCAACGACGGCCAGTAACTTAGACGCTTCTGGCCACTCATTGAGGATTTCAGCTATATTCATCGAAGCGGCTGCCAGAAGACAAGGATCTTGTCGCTAGCGGTAGTGACGCTAATCTGAATAACCCCATCTGCTGTAATCGTTGTCTGAGCGGTGCGGTCAGTCAGAAGGGCAGACGTGACAGCAGATTCAAGAACTATGATCAGGTGATCGCCCTTCTTAATGCCGGTAATAGGAATGTTGGTATCGGCAGCAGCGCCAGTGGTAAAAGCGGACTTGATAAGACCGGATGCGACTTCGATGGGTTTAATCGGCTTGGACATGATTTGACTCCTAAGTTACGGTAAGGTAGAGTATATCAGGTGGATGCCCACTGAAGCACAGCGTTTCGCAGGCCCAGTTGGTCTAGGTGAGAGGCTAACACAGGTGTGGTGCTACCGTTATCAATTCTTTCTTTAATGTCGGCTTTGACCGCAGCTACCTGTTCTGGCGTTTTATTCATAGCAACAACGGCGACTTCTTTAGCTTGTGCTGTGATAGTTTCCATATCGGCAATAGCTTCTTCGATATAGCTTTCTGTGTGCGCTATGATAGCGCCCGAATCAGTATAAGCAATCTCGACTAATCTAAGAGTATCGCTCATTGGAACCTCTGCACAAGTATACGGGTTAGTTTTGCGGTTGTTTTATCTCCCGCACCAAAATACATGTTTAACCCATCACCTTGATAAATAGGTGTAGTATCGTTTAAGCCTACTGAATCGCCACCGACAGTAATGGTTGAGCCCCCACCGGGAGCTGGGGTAGGTGGTGTCGTTCCGCTGGTGTCCATTACTTCTACGACAGCGCCGCCGAGCAGTATGTAAGTAAACACCCGGCTGGTCTTAATCGTAGTCGTAGACAGGATAGAGCTATTGCTCGTGTTACTGCGTACGCGGGTCTCTTCGTCGCCATTACCACCATCATCGGTAATAAAGAAGCCTCGTGCTTCTCCTCCGTTATGTGTGGTATTGTTACCTTTATTTAAGCCGGTAAAGATATCGCTGTTGCCGCTGTTTGGATAGACCACATTTGTAACAACAAGATGCACAGCATAAACATGCTGACTTACATCAGCTCTAGTGTAGCTAGACAGTAGGGCGTCTATGTCAAACGAAGCGGTAACGGTGCCACTGCCCGTGCCACCATTCATTAAAATACCCTGACCATTTGTAGGGGTGACGTCCCCGTTGGCACCCGAGAAGCGTGTAACGGTCATAGCCAGGGTGTTGTCACTACTTTCAAACTGAAGGGTGCTGGAGCCGGATGTAATGGCGCTGACGGTAGTTAAGTCCGTCAAGTTTAAATCTTTCAGTGTTACGTAGCTACCAGCGCCGCCACTACCTGAAATCAGCTCCGTAAAAGACACTTCAGAAGAAACGCCGTCTTTTGTAGCTATGACGGTAATCTGGGTAGCGTTGCCCGTTGTGCTGCCGCTAGGGGCTGTCCACGAAGGATTTGTAGCAGTTGAGTTGGTAACGCTTACGGTACCGGAAGAATCTTTAACCGTAGTCGCAAGTGTGGCACCTGCGGCAACCGTTATGCTAAGCGATCTAGCTCCAGCAGAAACGGTTGTGACAGAACCATTAGCCCTACCTGAAACGGACAAAGACGGCTCAGTGACGCTTTGTGCTGGATTCCAGATAGTATTTATTACGAATGGTCCTAACTTTTTCATTAGAGTCTCACGCCCGTGCAGAATACATCAAAGGTAGCGGTGCCTGATGACTGCTCTACTTTGATCTGAAGATACAAGGTATTGGCTCTAACGTCATTGCCTACAGATCGCGCTACTGCGGCGGAAGCAACCTTGACCGAACCCGACTTACCCGTCTGGATAGCCTGAGCGGTATTAACTGGGGTGATAGCGTACTCACCGTTAGCGTCTAACGAAAGGTACCAGCTAATCGAAGTGGCACCATTAGCCGTAGCAGAAAACCTAAAGTCTAAGTTTTCAATGTGAATATCTTTATCTACCCGCTGCAAGTCATGCGAACTAAATGAATCAGTGGCAGATCGGCTTGTGCGCGCTAATGTAAACCGTGCTTCGGAATAGTTAGTCATCACAGGCCCCCATGGTAGAAACCGGCTCTAATGTTTGCTGTGGCGGTCGGAGAAGACCCACCGTTCAGCTTAATCCGTGCCCACACCTTTATGATTTTATCCGCTTTATCTGTGGTTGCGTTGGTGTAAATACCTTTAGGCGGGTGAGCAAGGTTGTAGGCATTAGGGATATTGATAACAGCCGTACCATCTGTTGCCGTAGTCTTACCAATCTGTATGGTTCCCACTAACGGAGCGTCGGTGATAAAGTGGTCACCGCCAGCATCCCAGGTAAGGGACACTTCAACTTCAGCCGGAGCGTTAGCAATAGAACTGAGATCCACGGTAATGTAAGCAAGCTTAAATACTGTGCGTGAAAAGCCGCCTGCCCCAACACCACCATTAGGCAAAAGCTCCGCCGTTGCCTCAGAACCAGACAAACTTACTGCCGAAGCGTAAGCAAAACCTGTGTGTGACCAACCTTCGTACATGATTAATCCTATTGTTTAGCCGCTTAGTTCTGGGGGCGATAGGTTCTGATTGTATCAGACGGCTGTACCTGCCGCATAACAGCTTCGGGGTCTCCGCGCTCTATTTGTAAGCCAAACAGTTTTGCGGTGTTTAGGGAGAGGTCAAACACCGGATCTCCAGAAACTCCCACACCTTCGGCCTCTAATACCTCTAGTTCTTTAGAGCCCTGAGCAGCAGTAGGAACAAGATTTATTAACGCCCCGGCCCAAGCACTTGCATAGTACCTTTTAGGGCTAACAACTTTTCCTGCTACTATCTTCTCAGGAACCTCAAAAGAAACATCCCAGCCTACATTCTGAAACAACTTATGGACATCGCTGGATATTCTAATAGAGCCCTGCCCACTTCTGGTAGTCGCTCCAACTGTTTTTAAGGCTAGGTTTGCTACGGGGTTAAACTCAGGAGAGAGCGTAGTTTCTAATGCTTCTGGAATGTTTTTAAGCAGTGCATCGGAAGTCGTAAGATCACTTGTTCCAGCTAAGGCTAATGAAGCCGAAGCGGTGCCCAATGCAAGTATGTGCGAAGCAAATGCAGCTTGTCCAGACTCAGGCAAAGCCAGATAGTTAAATAAAGCCGGAGCGTTTACCTGTTTTCTGAAGTTTGTATCAGGGTCTTTAAGGTCTGAAGGGAAGAAGAATACAGGGCGGCCTTGCTGATAGGGCTTAACGTAACCCTGCACATAAGGATTAACCTGCATGGCGTCACTCACACCAATCACATCTTTAATGTAGTTTATCTTTAGTAGAGCCGCGCCTGTACCAAACTCCTTACCCTTATCCTTATACCCGGCGCTAATGCCCAGCAGAATAGACCGCATAACAGACTTTTGTTCTTCGGTAAATCTAGTTTGCCCTAAGTCAGTAAGAATAGCTTTTTTGTATTCTTCATACACAATCTGACGATCTTCATCCAGCATATTGACCTGAACGCCCAAGTCATCTATGTAAAAGTCATTAACGCTTTCTTGTAGTAAAACAAGTGCGGACTGAGGCCCTTTTCTAACAATACCCGCCCGGTACGCTGTCATGGGGTCGAGCATAGAGTCTAGCTGTAGACGAGAGTTGTTCTTATGGAATGACCAGTACGGCAGCATGATTCTGGTCATCAGGCCGTAATCAAACTCAGACAAAGTTTGTTGGTAATCAAACAGCGATCTTCTAACCATTTCAGAAGCTTCTACAGGCTTGTAGCCAGAAGCAATAAACGCCGCGAACATACTAAGCCGTTCGCGTTCACCTAAACTTTTAGCGTAGTTTTCTACCAGACCGGTGAGACTTCTAGCTTCTTCGCCTAATAAGCCGCGAGTTTTGGCTAAATACGTTTCTGCTTCAGCGGTACCGCTAAATCCAGTAAGCCTTGACTTTATGTTAGACGCGAAGAAGTTAGCCTGCATAGAGCCCCCAGGGACTCCTTCTGCAACAGCCATATCTCTTAGGGTTTTGTATGTGTACATACTGCCATCGGGCAGTGTTACGATTTCATCAGACCCCGCAAGCATTTTATTTACGTCCATCTGCCAGCGACCGGCCCCGATAAACTCCCCAAACTTATTTGCTGCGGCGTCTCCGATCTTCTGGAAGAAGCTTTGTACATCTTCTGGAGATGAGTTATCAGCAACACCCTTTGCTATAGTTCTAACTATGTCGGGCACTCCATCTAAAGGACCGCCGGGATCCAGTAGTTTTGTCGACCACGTAGCCATTCTATTGGTAAAGTGAGACGCTTGAATAACGCCGGGGAACATAGTAGGTACTTGACTAAACTGCCGTATTAAGTACAAGGATGCTGGCGTCATACCGCCAATCTGCATGGCGTTAGAAGTACCTTCATACAAAGAGTCAATACCAAAGCGCGAGCGGAAGAAAAACGCGCCGTACACTCTAATAGCCATAGTCTTTGTGACTATGTTTTTTATGTACTCTTTGTTGATAACTTCTTTGGTGTCGGGAGCTTTTTGTAAGAATGCTGCCTTATCCTTAGCGCTGTTTATGGCCCTGTTCATAACCGTGAATGCCTGCTCGGGCATGAACCGTTGTTCGCCCATAACATCCATAGCGCGGAACATAACCGAGTCGCCGGTAAGGTCTATAAGCTCTTGAAGCCGTGTAGTACGCCATTCATAAGGAACGGTATGACCGTTTACGTAAGCTTGCCAATATTTATAGTCTTTAGCGCTTAAAGACAAGCCAGTATCACCGATATCGTTTATAACCGCGCTGGCTTTTGTGTGAGCCGCTAAGATAGGCAAAGCTCGGTGCATAGCCGTGCGGCCACGCTCTAATGATTCTGCGGCGCTTCCGGCTGTGTAAGCGTTTTGTATGCCCAGAATAAGAGCTTTAGTAGCTTCTTCGGCGTTGTCAACTTTACGGCCTGCATTAAATAATGTGTGCAGCAGCGTTAACGTTTCTACCGTTACTGTTGTAGTGTCTAAGTAATCTGTCTGAGTGTAGTCTAGGATATCAATGATAGCTCTGGGCATTGGCACAGACACAACTTCAGGGTTTACAGCAATATCTGACGTAGCGTCTAACGCTCTGTCAATATCTTTTAAGTCTGCCTCTTTTCTACTGGCTCCAGATTGTAGCATGTTAACTAAAGCCTTTTGAGCCTTATTAAACATCGCGGGGTCTGTTGTTTTTAATAGCTCAATGTTTACCCTACCCTGGCTATTTAACTCTTGACTAAACAAAAACCTCAGTGCTTTTACGCTTTCTGCGTTGCCTTTTATTGCCGCCATTCTTTCAAGTGTGCGCTCTAAAGATAAAGAAAACACACTAGCTACGGATGGAAAGCCGCTAGACAGAATTTGGCGCTTGTCGGAGAATGTGCCCTGCTGACCGGCAAGGAACTTAATGATGCTATCAGGATCTCCGTCCTGCATTAACTTAGCCAAGTCACCGATTGTTTGGCTGATAGCTCTAGGTATGCGCTGAACAACCCGCTTCAAGGGATCGCTGAGATTGATAAGCTCAGGAGTAACTTCGCCCCCGATAGTCACATTACGAATAATGCTAAGAATGTTCTTTGTTTTGCCCGTCTTTTTACCGATGTGCAAAGCTTTATCGATCTTACCTGTAGCTTTTTCTGGGTCAAAGCCTTCGAATGACTCTTTCATAGAGTATCTAGGCGATTGAGTGTTAGCCGCAATGTAAGCAGCATCGTCTAGTTTAAGCTGAGTTTTAGACACAAACGATGCGTCTAAGAGCACTTCAACCCCGTCAACGGTGGTTACAATGGGATTGCCGCTGAGTATGCCGTCCGCAATACTCTCTGCCAATACACCGTGCTTTGCGCCTAATATCTCTAAAGCCTGAGGCACCGTAGCGGGGTCTAAGCTGGGGGCTCTCGCAATAAGCTCCTGCACGACATCTGAGTTGCGGATCTCTTTCATGCTCGACGTGTCGGCTAAAAGCGTAGCAGACACACGCTTACCGGCTTTAATACGGTCGCCCAGTATTTGCAGCGCCTCTCCCGTTGTGCGCATATTAAAGTTTACTGCTTGGCGAGTTCTAGCTACCTGCTCTAATGCAGCGCTAGTTTTGCCGTAAGCATAAAAGTATTTGTACAGTTCGTCAAGCGCGTCAATGTTTTCGGCCACAAAACGATCTAAGAAAGCTTGCTGCTCAATAAATAAATCATCAGGTATATCGCGGGCCTTACGGGCCTTAGCCACAGCCTCAACCTTTAAGCTTTTATTTAAGCGCTTACGCAATGCAGCGGCAGCAGCATCAGCGAGCTTACTTTCTTTTTTAGCTTGCTTTAGAGCTGCCTTAACTGCCTTTAACTCTTCTTTGTGGATTTTTACCTGTGCTGAAGCAGCTTTATACCGCTCAGTTAACTCGTCAAAACGCGCTATTGCCCGTTTGCTAGCGTCAGGAGTTATTGTGCCTCTAGTCTTAACGAGTCTTTTTCTGTACTCAGCTAACTCTGTAAATAACGTCTCTAACTGATTTCTGTATATTGCGGCAGTTGTTTCGGCAATCTCATCTGGTGTACCAATACGGGCGTAGTAACCGACCCTGGCATCCTGAATCTTTCTTACTACATTTTCGTACTGTTCAGCAGCCTTAGCTACTTCTTTTATCGTCTTATCAGATTTGTAAAAGCCTGCTAAGAACTCTGCGTCTTTAAGCTTTTGTAGAAAAGCCTGCTCAATCAGCAAGTCTCCCTTCTCTATCAGAAGTTTCTTGACTTTTTCTAACTGCTTTATTTCGTTTTTGCTTGTTTTAGACGACTTAGCCAGTGCTTTGGCTCCAGCCAATCTACGCTCTACATCAGAAACAGCCTCTTCTGCGCTTTTCAACGCACGAGTTTTGAGCCGCTGGTTGTCTCTAACGTCTATAAGGGCGACATCAATTTCTCGCTGAAGCTTGCGAGCCTCTTTAATTTTAACTTCTCTGTCGCGATTATACTTTCTATTTTTTTCAATCGTCTTAGCACGACTGCGTGCTTTCTTTTCTAAAACGTCAAGCGCGTCGTCATTAACAAAAGACGCAAAGTAGTTAGCAACCCGCTCTGTAGCTTTTTCATATTCTGCATCGCCCCGGTTACCTACACCTGCGCGCTTTTCAATAATGACCAGCAAATCATTTTCTATTGCTGCCAGGGGCTTATCTTTAGACCCACGAGCTATATTTTTAAGCAGTGTAGACAGTTTGGGGGTAACAGATGGCGCCCGGCTTTTACCTATAGGCGGAGCAGCCTCTAAATATTCTGCCGCTCTAACTTTCAGCAGTTTAGTGAAAGCTTCCTTAACTTGGGGAGCGGTGGTTCTGTACTCACCCTTAGTAGCTATGATTTTTTCTGCTTTGTCCAAATCAGCTAAAGACTTATCGTAGCGGGGTATTTCCGCTGTATCTAAAGCTTTGATTACACCTCGGTTTAGTGCGTCTTTTCTGGCGCCTGTTCTAAGCTCGGAGGTTTTAAACAGCGGTTGAAGGTCTTTATCTGCTTTGCTTGTAACTTTCTTAACTTTAATCTTACCCGCAGTTTGCAGGCTGAGCAAAGCATCTTCTCTAATATCGTCAGTAAGCTTACCTTCTTTCAGCAAGTTTCTAGCTTGCTCGGTTCTTTCCGCTGCGTAGGCTTCAATGCCTCTATCCATAGCATCGCGTAAAGCGGGGTTCTCCGCTCTAACCTTGGCGTATCTTTCAGAAGCTTCGATTGCTGCGGCCCGGTCATTGTTTCTGGCGGCAGTTTCAAACAGCTCCCCGATACTCTTGATCTCCGTTGCCACGAAATCAGACTCGGGCATAGTCTTTGTAGCTTTACGTATAATTGAAGCGGCTTCACCCAGCTTAGTGCCGGTCTTTACAGCGAGCTTTGCGCCCTTGGTAACCAATCCCCCGGCAACAGTTAAGTCAGGGGCTAATATGTCTGCTACGAAACCTAAAGCACCGCCAAAGTATTTAAGCCCTGGAATACCAGTAGCCGCGCCTACTTCATACAGTTCTTTAGACGCCATAGCCCGTTCAGAAATACCGCGCTCAAACTCAGATGGGCCGTACTTTAACGCACCAATAACGGCCATCTTAGGAATGTCCAACATATCGGTGCCGTATCGAGCAGTGCTCTCGGACACATAAACTAATTGGTTATTTTTACCCACGCCCAGAAACTTAATTTGGGGGCTGACAGCATCTAAAACTTTGCCGCCCAAAGCTTCACTTGGGTTGGCGTACTCATCCAGCGTCATTCTAATAGTGGCTGTGTGGCGCCCATATGTGCGCTGCAACATTAAAGCGTTAATAACTTTTCTATGCTCTTCGTCATAAGACTCAAAAAACTTATCTGTGTTTTCGTATATTCCCCTACTCTTTAAATTCTGTAATGTGTACTTTCTTATGTAGCTAGAATCTAAGTCTTCTCCGTGCGACCACTGCCTCATCTCACTCACAGCTTCGTCGGAAAGAATGCCAACAGTTTCGTTAGCGGCAGAAACTATACCGGACCAGTTAGCGTCTACGTAGTTAGCATTCATTATGTCGTAGTCTTCTACAGGAATATCATCCGTGAAGACGCCCATCTCTCCAATTTCCCTAATAGGCATATTAAGATAGTCAACAGTAGCCTCTGGGCCCGTTGCAGCAGGCGCAGCATCTCTGGCTTTCTCTAACTCTTTATAGTCTGCGTAGCCGTATGGATTTTCTGTAGCTTTGTTAATAACTTCAGTGAGACGATAGTTCTGGGCTGCAAGCTGCTCGACAAACTTATTGGTATCGCCGCCAGTATATTTAAATGCGTACTGATCTACCACATCTGCGGCAGACATAGCATCGAACTGATTTCCTTGTTCGCCCCTATCTGTACGCTTTTCGGCTTCGAAGATATCAGCCGTAAGCTGATACGTGTCAAAGTTAGCTTGCTCGGCCATTGTTAATTCCTGCGAAGACTTGGTGCGTTGGGGTAGTTTCCGCTAGTTAGTAAATATTGGGTAAGCTCATCGTCAGACATATCTCTCATTTTTTCTAACTCTGCTGCTTTCCGCTCCGCTTCAACAGTTTCTATTGACTTACCAACGGCCCTACTTTCCATGTATCTTTGTGCGCGATCAGCAAATAAGGGTGCGTTATTAACATCTCTAAGTCTGTTATAATTTGCATGGTCTATCATTCTTTTAGCCGTTGCGCGCCTCTCCATATATTCTTGCATAGTTTCTTCAGGCACCGGGGGCGTTGCCGTGCGCATCGCGGTTTGGTAGACTTCATCCAGTCTTTCTTGTTCTTCTGCTTCACCGCGCGCTATACTTTGTTGCTTTAAGCCTTCATAGTAGTCGCCAATTCTGCTACTTAATGTAGGCGAGGGCGTGACAGAAGGGCCATATCCTGCGGCAGCGTATAATCTAGCCATTTCTTCTTGGTTTCTATTTTCTTGAAAATCGTAAGGCGGCCCATCAGCTAAACCCTGTAGGTAATCTACAACTTCAGGGGGAGGAGATAACATCAGGTCAGAACGTATATCGTCTGCAAATACATTGTCTTTAAACCCCGGTAATGTTTCTTCTGGTGCGTAAGGTCTTATTGAAGGGGCTGTAACAATGTCTAAACTTTTATTTAACCGGGCCAATAAAGAAGGAGCAGATCTATTACCTTCTTTGTCTTCTACTTTTAGGTCCATAACTCCAGCATATGTAGGACGTTTTGACGCTGTGTCGATTTCAAAAAACTCTGCCTCTGCGCTCATTTCTGGATATAAGCTTTTAAGCGCTAGTAACTTTTTAAGCGCCGCGCCTTTAGCGGCATTCCTATATAGTTCTGCCCCTTTTTCTGTTTTAAACTCAGGAGCAGCGGCCATAACAGCCGAATCCGGCTTAATAGCTTTGAGCAACATCGCCCTATTTTCAGCCTTATCGTAGATATCTACATCATAAGCGTCTTTTGCCGCTCTGGGCAAGGCTGCTACCATCGCTTCGTAAGAAGGTCGGGTATCGCCGGAAAAAGCATCTCCCAGTCTCTCGCCTATTCTAGAAGAAGATGAGGCGTAATCAGCTACCTCTTTAGCCGCGCTATACCCTGGTGTAGTTTTAATAGCCTTACTGGTGCTTCTAATAGAATCTATACCTCTACCGGCGCGGGGAGAAGCCTCAAAGAACGGGGTAAGTTCAGGCATTGGAGGCATAGCAGGATCTTCTGCTTCTACTTCTGCCTTTGCTTTTGCGGCTTCTGCCTGTTCCCGTCTACGTCGGGCCGCTGCGTCCCGTTCTGCCTTCTGAGCCGCTGTAAGGCCGCTACCACCCGAAGTCTTACCCGAAGCCTTAGCCGGGGGCGTTGCAGCCTTTGCAGGGGCAGCAGGGGGCGTATCGGGGGCCTTAGCCTCTTCGGCTGGTGGGGCCTCGGCAGGGGGAGGAGATGCCTTTGCGGCTTGTATACCGGCCAATAAATCTGCGGTGTTCATTTTTTATTCCTGCTAATCTCTGTTTTCGAATCTATCGGCGTCGTCTGTAAAGATATCGGGCGAAGCGGTTTTTTTAGGTTGTTCAATTTCTTTCATACGGGCTCTCCTTTTCGCGACACGATCAAACAGCTTTAAAGTTTCTAAGTTATCCGAGACAAAATTAGGAGAAAAAAGACCTGAAGGGGTTTGGCCCACCATGCGCTCACTCATTGGTGTTAGCTCAGACCCAAAAGCTCTATCATAAGGAAAAGTCAGCTCGCCCCTTGATGTAGGAACTTTTAAGCGAGACTCTTTAGGCCCACTGATAGCAGAAGGTAAAGCATCTGATCTTCTCTGTGTAGAAGCGCCCGTGAAATCTAAAGGCATTAACTGAGGTAAGGGTGCATCAACGCCCATAGGCAAAGCTGCCATCAAATCTCTCTGGACGCCAGCCGGCACTACGTTCGTATCTGCAAATAAATTTAACTTTGGATATCGAGTACGGCCAGGGCTAGGCTGAAGTGGGGGTAAATCTGCTTTAGACGTAGGCGTAGTACCCGTAACTTGTACCACATCTTTCAGCCTTTTTTCTGCGTCTTCCTCTACAAGCTGATCTTGTTGCCGACGACGTGACTTGCCCACGAGTAAAGGATCTGCTGCCCCGTGGACAACAGTGAATATCGGATCTACATCCCCCGTAATCTCGTCTACTTTAGCGTCTAAGCGCATACTATCTCTTATAACTTTTCCAGGGGTACGCCTAAGCAATTTTAATACAGATTCTTTTTCTTCCGCTTCTACTTCTTCTTCGGTTGGCCTATCTGCAAACTTTGTTTCAGACGCAAGCTCATCTTTTTCTGTTCTGCCTGTTTTTTCAAAAACTTTTTCTAACGCTTTGGCTGGGGTGCCGGCTAAGATAGCTGCCCGGCCTCCTGGGACTTGACTATAAGAATCAACCACCCGTAAACCATCTTCTTTAGAAGAGGGGTCGAAAGTAATCTCACCATCAGCCGTTAGTGCAGTTATCGTAGCCCCTTCTTCTCCAAAGTTTTGGGCCGCATGAAGCCTTTGCCGCCGGGCTGCAATTTTTTCTACGGGCATCTCAGTCGTTGCAGATATTGTGGTTATGCCTTTTGTGCCCTTTTCGTCATTATCAAAATATATATCCAAGCTATTCGGAGGCACCTCACCCGCAAGTACGGGTTTTTTTATGTCTTTTACAGTTCCGTCTGGGTTTTTAATAACTTCTTCAGCTAAAGCATCTGTCAGCTCATCTAAGTTTGGCGATATAACATTACCGTTTATATCAACCTTAACTACGCCTAAAGCTTTAACTGCTCTGGCGCTAAGCTTTTTGTCCTCACCTTGTGTTACAGCATTAAATAAACTTTGATCCATCTTTGTAGGATTTTTTGCATAAGCGTCTTGCAGTCCCTTCATAGTAAATTTTGCACCGGGCTTATCCGCCTCTTCTTCAAGCGCTTTATATAAGTAAGAGGTCTCATCAAGAATATCGTATCCTCTAAAATCTAACATAAGAGTATCGCCGCCTACCGTATCGATACGGTAGCCACCCTTTGCAATAAGAAGCATAAGGTCATCATTTTGCTTCAAATACTTTCTATTCCCTTCGTTATCTAACTTAATTAAATACTTTTTAGCGTTTCCATCTTTAGAATCAGTAAAAGAAATAAGACTATTAAGGTACTCTTCCGAAGGCTTCTTTTCAATAACAATCAAATCATCTGTATCGCCTAAGTCTTTACGAATACCGGGGCGGTACTTATCAGGATTCATACGTTGGTACTTAAATATGTAGATAGCGTCAGTATCATCTGCGCCTTCTACGTAGGTACTGCCCGACATATAACCTAAGTTATTGTACCCGTTATCTTTAGCCCAAGCCTTAAAGTTAGGGTCAGATACAAGGGCACCACGAGCCGTCCCACTGGTGTCTCTTCCAATGATCTGGTCTGATATAGCTTTTAACGCAGGAGCGTATTGAGCTGACGCAGATAAGTAATCAGTATAAAAAGCTGCTGTATCTGCCTGCGAAGTTCTGGCGGCATCGGCAGAAACTTTTAGCACTTCGCCGTAATCTTTAAGCGATAGGTCTAGCCGCTTGTTAGCTGCGTCTATCTTTTCTCTCGACCCCGGTGCCCCCGCAAGCACCCCATCCAACTCCTTTCCATAAGATTCTATACTGCCCAGCATAGAACTAGCTTTTTTTGTCGATATACCTACGTCATCATAAGCAGTTTTATAACGTATAATTTTTTGTACAATATCTTCTTGAAGGGGCGAACCGGCTGTAAACTCTCTTACCTTTGCTACGATGTCGCCTTCACTTAATCCTGCCCCAACTACTTCTTGTAAAATACTAGAAATTGTACCTAAAGCTTTAGTGTTATCAGGGTCTACGGGATCTGTGCTGTTAAAACGGGTGATAGTAGCTTCGTATAAAATACTTTGTTCAAGCGTAGAATTATTAAAAGTCTTGTTAGCCTTTCCCGCTTCAATAATCTTATTTCTTTTGTCTTCATCTACTGAAGTTTGCTTAGACGTAGCACGCTCAAGCGTTTTCTGCGCACCATCTTTAAGCTTAGCAATATTTTGTGAAGATACTCGACTACTCGAAGCTATTTCGCCCAACGCAGCAGTTTGCGCTTTTTGCGCAGTAGAGTAAATGTTTACAAGATTTTTAAGTTCACCTAAGCTTCGTTTAGTTTCGGCAGAACGATAGGCTTTAGCTAAGCTTGTTTGATTATCTATAAGCGCTTTATACGTATAAAGAATCTGGGGGCTCAAAGCTGTGGCGGCATCAGACGAGTTTGCCTGTGGACCGAGCATAGCCAAAACCAGACTGTTATAGAAATCTTGCATTAGATCGTATCCTTATGGATTTAATACTGTGTCAGGCTGACGCTTCGGTTTCGCCACGTCTAGCAGCTTTTTTCTTTTCGCGCTCTTTCTGCTGCGCATCAATCGCTGCCGCTCTTTCCGTTGCCGCGTCACTCAAAAATCCCCGGTAAGCATCAACAGCTTCCGGGCCGCCCGTAGCAGCAAGCATAGCGACATTCTGTTCTGTTCTTCTGGTGTCGCCCTCGATCTGCTGTTTCTTAGCCATACCAGCCTGCAAACCAGAAGTGATTGCAGATGTACCAACCTGCATAGCAAACTGTTGATTCGCTGCAATTCTTCTCGCTTCCTGACCTCTTGCAGCGGCAAGTCTATTTAGGGCTAAGGCTTCGCGTCTTTCTCCAATTTTTTCCGCCCGATCTTCAACCGCGCCTCTAACCTTACCGCGAGTATCAGCATAAGCCCTAGCAATACGTTCTCTAGCGCCAGCTAAAGCTCCTGAACGGCCAAAACCCAAAGCAGCTTCTTGTGCCTTTAAGTTTTCTTCTGCGCCACCCATGTCTCTTGCAAAAGCCCGCATTTCTTTTCTAACGTCGCGCTCTCTCTCAGCTCTACTAGGCCCAAAGCCACCAGCCCTACCTTTAGCTACGTCTTCTTCCGCGTCTCTAAGCTCTTTTCTATCCGCCCGGCGTTTAGCGATAGCAGCAGGAGTAAGGGCCATCAAACCCTTAAGAGCGATAGGCACGGCTAAACCGATCCCGCCAGCTAGCAAACCGCTTTTTAATGCCGCGCCCCCTACACCCGCAAAAAGGCCCTTAGCAACCTCTTCTGTACCAAGCTCCGCTCCTGCTGATACGACCGCGCCGCCCACTCCGTTTGCCATGTTAGCCTCGATTTTTTATGTACTCGGGGAGTTTAAGCCTAATGCCCGCATTGTAATGCACCCTGACCCAAACGTCAAACGCTGATGGACTACAGCTCCAAAGGCGTCATTTTTAAACAACGCACCCAGAGCTAAACCTACCCGTGTGTCGCCTTCAAGGGTAAACAGCGCGCCGGGGCTTTCCATTATGACACGTAACTCAAATGTATGAAGTCCCTTAGCTAAATTCTGTACTACATAAGAGTTTCTATACTGTTGAGAGTATCTGTGTTCAAAAGTGCTTACGTGGTTATCAGTACCTCTACTAGCAGTAGAGGTAGGGCTAACAGTATGGCCGGCAAAAAAACTTTGAGGGAGCTTATAGGTAGTTCCGGCTATAGCAGCACCGTCTAAAAATGGAACTATCTTTAACTCTAGCGCTTTTTGCGTAGTTATAAATGCCTGGGCGGGACCGCTACGCCTAACTTTAACAGCTCTTGCAGCAGACACAAAAGTACAAACGTCTAAACGAACAACGTCTGCTTGTGAAGGTAGCATAAAGCGCAAGCCGAGACCGCAAGGAGATCCTGCATTGGTGTCCGACCCCCCAATAGTGTTGTCGTAGATTATTCTAGGCCCGCTCCAATCGTATTTGTCAAATACTGCATACTCAGATAACTGAAGCTCGGAAGATCCAAAGCTAGCTATGTTTAGATTATTAGAATCTAACGACCCGTTATAAAGGGTATAGAGGCCCCTTTCTGGAGGGTTAGAAGTTAAGTTACCTGTATGGCCTGAAGCGCTAATAGCGGCTGCTGCATACGTATACTGAGGATCGAAGTTAGGCATTACTGTCTCCGCTGCTTACTCAGACTTATAGTATTCAAAGTTTAGGGAAGCGTTTTTAACTTCTACTGTTATGTCGTCTGCGTTTTCCCAGTTTATGGTAGACACGCATATACCAAAATCTGTAATACTAGGAACTACGTAAGCTGTTTTGGTATCTATAACAGCCATAAGAGGGACATGAATATTATCGCTATTATTTTGTACAGCCAGCCGGTCTTTAGCTGTTAAGGGTAACGGTAACGTAACACGGGAAAGGGGCACCACTGAATTATTTATTAGTACCCTAGAGCTTGCAGTTTTATAGTATAAAGCTACACAACCCATTTGGTATTCTTGATTAGTTAAGGCTGTATTTCCGGCGTTGCTCTTTGCTATCTTTTGAATATGAATATGGCCTGTTAAAAGTATATAACCTTTAGTATTAGCGTTAGGGGCGCCGCTAGAGCCCGGCACACTAGCTAAGAACTCCGTAGAGCCCCCAATAGCTGTAACTAAAGGTGTCCAGCCATTTACACCAGTTAGTGTTCCAACACTAGCAAACGTAGAAGTAGTCTCTCCTGGCAATCTATTCTTAATGTCTAAGGTACCTGTACCCCCTGAGTACTCTACGGCGTTACGGCCTGCTATAAGTAAATTGCCTGTGTTTGTTTCAACCAAAGGCTTTGCCATATGATACCGATTGAGGCGCACAAAGTCTGAAGCTGTAAGGGCGTCTATCTTAGTTTTTATTTTCTGTAAAATATTAGTGTTAAGCTGAGTGGTAGTAGCCGCGTCACCCTTTCTTATAGGAGAGACACCCACAGCAGATATAGAACGTGTTTTTGCCTTACTAGTAAAATACGAAACAACAAATAAGTTACGATTTAAAAATACCACAACATCATCAGAGTTATACTTTTTAGCCTTCAAGGGCTGAGTTCTTTTAGCTATAACTTCTACTGTGGTAGCGGGGCCTGGTGGCAGCGACACAATATCTACTAAATCAACAGTCATTGTAGTGTGCGCGGGGCCGCTAACAACTTTTGTTCTGTAGTTAAGAGTACCCGGCCACTTATCATCATTGAACTGGCCCGAAAAAGTAGCGTCTAAAGTTTGATTTTCTGGCTCGCTTCGTAGGGGCATATGAGGTTTACGAGTTTCATTCCTTTGCCCGCTTAATCCGTACCGCGTGCCCAAAACTCTAAGTGCTACCTGAAAGCCGGGAGCCTCATAAGGTTGGTTTTCATCATCTAAATTTCCTGAGTAAAAACCCCAATTATTACTATTACTAAACTCATGCCTGCCGGCAACAGGTGAGCCGGGGGACGAAGAAGTGCCTGAATTTATATTGCTGTCAGCGTTAGACCCACTTGTGTACCCTGTCCAGTTGTAGTTTGTATGAGAAAATATATGTAAAACTCTAAAAGAGTCAGAAGAAGGTATAGAAACTTGCTGTATTCTTTCCCACGATCCGGAGTTTGGTAACTCTTTATAACTACCACTATATTCAGATACCTTTTCTTGGGGCCTAGCGTGCTTAGCAGGACTTCCAGAAGGACCGCCAAAACCTATTTGAGATAAGGTAGAAGCATAGTGTATCTTATATCTAGCCGAATCGGCAATGGTATAAGCTGCTTCAGCTAAGTTATGTTCACCCACAGTACCAGTAATATTTTCTACAATAGTAGAAAACTGTTTATTGAGTGTATCAATATCTATAGTATCATTAGTTCTGGGATATCTTTCTGGAAACTCATAGGGCATATCAAACCTCAGTTACGTCAAGTTCACGGGTTCCCGGTATAGTCTCGACATTAAACTCGAATAAGTAATCCACCAGCTCTAACATAAAAGGGTAATCGGCTTTTATTGTAAATTTAAATCTGTTAGCGTTGCTTAGATCGATTCTAGCCTTTCTATAGACTTTACGCTTTTCGTGGAAGTTATCAGTACCAATAAGAAATGTGCCCCAAGAAGGACGGCGCTCGCCTCCTTCCATAATATTAACGCCCACAGCATCATCCAGACGCATTGAGTGAGTTTCGGCAATGTCTGTGTCGTAGTTTATTTCATATTCTACAGTAGCGGCAGAACCAGAATACGATTCAATAAAACCAAAAAACATAGTCAGGACTTTTCCGCGAACAAAACCTAAAGCTTCGTCTAAGGGTATATAGTCAGACTCATATATGGATTGACGGGCGGGCGGAGCGTAAAGAGCTGATTCACGTTCTAGTATATAAACATCATCACTTGTGTACTGCCCGTTTCTACTTTGCCCGTCATTTCCGCCAACAGCTTCCATATCTTCAATGTAGGCAAAGCAGCTAACGGCAACCCCTAATCTATACGTGCGCCAGCCTAATGCAGAGTAAGCCAAAATAAGCTTATTAGTTACATCACTAGTAGGAGTCAAAGCGATTCTAACTTCTTGCCGCTTTCTAGAATACCATACGACAGTAGAATCTAATCGCACCTTATTAACTTCATTAAGCCAGAAACGGTTTACATCAGGATCAGATATTTTAGTTAATCCCTGGCTGGATAATGAAAACACGCCCGGCTCAGAAACAAAAACAATGCCCGATTCTCCAGGCAAGTATGTCCAAGCTTTAGGCCCAGATATACCTATGAGAGTGGAAATCACAATAGGAGAAGTTAAATCTGTAACATCTGTTATACTAGTTTTAGTAGCTGCATAACGTTTACCGTTTAGAGCAAAGATAGCAGTGCTTTGCTTTCCATCTGCGGTAAGCATTAATCTGTTTTCTTTATTAAAAGTCCCTGCAAACCCTGGGTCAGAAAGGTATATGTAAGGGCCTGATGCTACAATAAGCCGCCCGTTATCAACAAAAAACGAAGTCATAACAGGCACGGGCCAGTTTTCTTTCATTACCGTTGTGAGGCTGCTATCCAATCTACTATCATGGAAAGTACCTCCTTCGGAACCCATAGATGCTACGAGATAAAAATCATTTTCATTTCTTTCTGTGTCTAAAGTCCGGCCAATCTGAATACGTCTACAGTTATTGGGCACGCTTTTAGGAATATCTATAGCTGCTGCGCGTTTGAGCCCCTTAACTTTTAACCCTGTTCTTAATATATTTCTTATTCCAGGTGTAGCGGGCCTGCCTACAGAAGTGGTTTCTGCTACAGCGCTCATGGCTATAAATTTCATTCTAAAGTTATCAACAGGTTGAGCCTTTTTGGGCCCGTATTCAACTTCTGCTGAAGCCTGAGATAGCGCCGAATAGTTACCATAAAAATCTTGGTAACGTATACACCAAGACCAACTACCTTTAAGTATGTTGGGTATTTCTCCTGCTAGCTTGCCCCCTGGAGTACCTAAACCCCCAGGCCAAGAATAACCTTGTGTGCCTTCACTATTATACTTAGAATGTGTAGCGGTTTCCGGTCCTTTAGCCGAAGGAGCGTTAGGAATCATGGCAAACCCAAGATTCATACACCGTAAAGAGGCATCAATAACAATTGGAGGCCCGACACCATCAGAGAATATTAAAGTTTCGCCAAACTTATCAAAGGTAGAATAGGCAGACTTTTCAGAGTCGTCTCTCAATGATCTGGGTATGCTCAGTTCTACCCACCCTTTTTTAGCTCCTTCGTGCGACCATAAAGAAGTACCAGCATGAATAACTAATATTTCTTTATCGCCGGCATTGAAGTAACCATGAAATATAGCATGTACTGTACCTAGAGCCACTGGAGCTTTAGAAAATACATGACGGGGCTCGTACAATGTCGGCCCCGTAATAGATCGAAGTGTTCCATCGTCCGTCACAATCATGTTTTCAAGTAAACTAGCCTTGCCTGGAGTGGTACGATATCTAATCGTACTCATCCCAAACGCTATCTGACGATCAATGGAAGACATCTATATTACCCTGGCAGCGCGAGAGGCGGGTAGCTTTTCTTAGGGTTTGCAGCTTTAGCCTTCTTAATCTTTTCTTTGTGAGCTTCAGCGGCCTTCAGCACACCTGACTTCTTAGTAAAGATAGTTTTAAGCTGGGCTTCTTTAAGCTGATCAAGACCTTCGAGATTAGCGTGCTTCAGCCTTTCTACGTAGTTTTTAAATGTTTCATCGGGTTGAGCTTGTGGGAAGCGTTCTTCACAATCGACTGGGTAATAATACGCACCAGTTTTAACCCAGCCTTTAGGGTGGAACATATCAAAAGCAGCCCACTGATGTGTGTTCCAGTAAACTCTAGAGTTATCAGGAAAGATTGCAGTCCACTGCTCTGGCTTAACCTGGGGATACTCAATCCTTGGAGTAACCTCGACAATATGATCGATCCCTGACCGGATACAGATAAAAATATCTAAAGGGGATGGCCGCTCGATTCTAGGCATTATAGTCACGCTCGTTTTAGTTTTTATGTTGCAAAAGTAGTTACAGGCTCGGTTGTAAGCGCGTAGTCATCCCCCATTCCTCGGGGCAAGCCAAATGCGCCAGGATTACCGTATCGGGCGCGTAGACCATCGACAAGGCGTAAATACTCCTGCTTTGAAAGCTGCGATCCCCCCGCGTCTCCGTCAGCCTGTTTAATAGCGGATACGATTAGCTGTATCAGGGCTTCTCGACCGTCTGGGTGCATATGCACAACCATCGAATCATCTTGAAGCTGGTGGGGCATACGGCGGATAGTAAAGTCTAAAACGCGGTCAGTAAGCGGCTGCGGATACATAGCATACCCAAAATAGCCGGGAACGGGTTTCAGCAGTGTTTCGTAATCAGGGATAGCCGTACCATCCCATGTGTACACGGCATAGTTTGTACTTACCACAGCGGTGGGTTCAATCTCTTGGAGCAACAAAAAACGGTCTGAAGCTTCAACAGTTCTAAACCTTAAATCTCCGCTATCTAATAAAGACTTAACTCTGACATAAATACGAATGCGAATACCGCTTTTACCCTCCCATGGTGTAGCGTTAAGATCGGGATGGGAAAAGCCAAGCTGGGCATCTATATTAGTAGTTTGTATATTTAAGGCTTCGTTACCATTGAGCGTCATAATATGCTTAACCAGCGGACTTGGAGCAGACTCCCATAGGGGCTTAAATATTCCTCTGGAGCTATTGCCACTCGCTAAGTTACCTACTCGCCCCCACACATAGGTAAAACAAAATTCAAATGTACCTTTAGGAAACCTATTACCGGCCCAGGTAGAGCTGCCGTGCAATGTGATTTTAGGCTCTCTTAGCGGTGCGGGAAGGTTAAACCTAGTGTCACGCCAAATGTTATGCACATCGCCTGCTGCTATTTCGTCCCTAACTACTGACATTCTATGTCTAGCCGTAGCAGGGTCTATTTCAGTGATGGCGTTAAAGAACGAGCCCGAGTCCGCGCCCATAGACTTTACATAAGTAGTGTCCCCAGGAAACCACAAATGCCTCTGGAATATTTCAACTTTAGTAATAACTGCGGTAGTAGCAAAAGGCAGTGGTTCGACTAACGAAACATAATAACCCAAAACTTGATTTACAGCCGCAGTAAACCACTCTCTAGATTGAAGTATGTAAGTCTCACCGCCCGTAGTGATACGTAACCACATACGACCATCCCACGTACCATCTACGGCGGGAGACCAAGTAGCATGAGATAAGGTCGTGCCATCGGCATCGGTTATCTCTAACATTCTATTCTGAATGATTGTAGGTAAACCCGCAACAGCTTTGACACCGGCAGAATAGTTATCAAGCCGGTACAACTGCATTACGTCTATTTCTACAGGATCAAACGCAAAAGCTTCCACACAATCAGCGGACATCATAGCTAATGCGTTGTCGATCTCTTCATTCAGATCGTCTAACTGTCTCTGAGATAAGGCCCTGAACGCACAACGTCTAGCTGCATGATGCCGAATTCGGACTCTCGACATTGGAGACTGGGCCATATTTACCTCATTCGTCTGCGTAAAGCGCGATTATGGTTATAATGTCTTCCTCGCCATGATGCAAGGGCTTACCGTAGTGGCTTTTCATATGAGGCTTTTTGTGCCCGTGTTCCTTTACAGGACGCATATGCGGAGCACCGGGGGGCACGTTAGGCGCTTCAACGCCAGTACACCGATCGTAGATAGCTTGCAATCTGTGCGCTTGCTTTTTGTGCGTCTTAGAAGCTTTATGCAGCTCAGCTATGATTGAACTTATTTCAGACATATCCATAGCATCTAACGTGTACATAGCTTACTCCTTTTATGCTTTGTTATTCGCTAAACTCAGCTTTAGCTTTTTCTCTAAAACTTTCTATTTCTTTCATCTTGCTGTTAATCAAGCTTATGTTTTGAATAACAGCGTCTTTTTGTTCCGTAGATTCAGCACGATTAAGAGAATCAAACTCAGCGGTTTTCATTTCTTGCAGACGGTTAAGCTGCTCAGCCATGACTTTGTTTTTAATGTTTAAGTCTGTTTGACGCTGGTTAGCTTCGTCTAGCGGCATATACATTTCCGGCCTAAGCGGAACGCCTCTTTTCATAAGAGGGTCTTTTTCTTTTGCCACGCGCTTACCCATGGCCTCAAAATCCATGAGCATACGTTCCATGTTTTTAGTGTCACGCGCCCTGTCTGGATATAGCGTATTCATGGTGACCAGAATATCGTTGGCATAGTCTGTATGCGTGGATCCCTGATAGTCTTCTTGGTCTGTGTAGAAGTTAGGCATTGTAGCCGCACCAGAATAGTGCGCGTTGATATGCCCCTTGAAAATGTCTGCGAGTCCTTCGTAAGATCCGTCAAACATATCTTCTGCTACAGCCAGCTCCATTAATCTATCTGAATACGAAGAGTAACCAACAGCTTCCATAACTCGACGCTCATCAGGTGTTCCCGATATGCTTGTCTGATAATCGTACTGAGAAAAAGGAGCTTCTTCAAAAGGACGATAAGTCGGAGGCATGATAGCCATTCTTTTTTGCGCAGAAGGACTAATCATGTCTCGGGCAATATCAGCCTCACTCGGGCCATCGGGAAAAGCCATGATTATTTTTCCTCAAACGAAGGAGGGCCGACGTAGCTTTCAGGGTCAAAGGAAACATTACGTGTTACATCGTAAAGATAAGCCATACTAGGTTCAACAGCAGAATCTCGCATTAACATACCTGCCATCCGCGCAAGATGCAGATTCGGCGTAACTTCTCCTGTAGCTTCTCTACGTTTTTCGTCGGCTAGATGTTGGGGAGAGCCGTAGTACCCTTTAGGTAGCTCTTCCATAATCATCTTAACTCTATCGTAGTAAAAAGGAGAGCTGAAAGGGGGCACATTTTCTTCTTTTACGCTGCTGCGACGTAGATGGTCTAAATCAGCAAGACTGTACTTAAAGTCTATAGCACTGGGATACGCCGTTGAATCGTAAAGACTCCTATCAAAACCGGGATCAAAAGGTAAGTCAGGGATAGTTTTATTTAGTACGACTCTAGTAGCACCGGGCATTAATGGTTCATCGTCAGGTCCAAATTGATAATAGCTATAAACAGGCGCGCCTTGCATCTTTAGATCAATGATAGCCCTATTGGCTTCTCTTGCCTCGTTATAGATTTGCTCCGCAGGAACATTCCGACCCATCTTAGGCGAATAGTACATAACGGGCCGCTTAGGTTCGGGGGGCATAGAGCGTGCAGGCTGTGCAGGCAAAGTAAAACGTCTCGGAGCAGGAGCAGGAGCAGGCTCCAATCCTACAAAACGAGAGTAATAACCTTCTCTCGGACCACTTTCTCTAGGCGCGTCCATACCGGAGGTATAGTATTCAATTAGTTCTTCGGCGGTTATAGCTCTTTGCCCCGGCGCGGGTTCCATATCACTACGATATAAGCGACGGTTTTTCATATCAGACATGGTTCTATTCCTTATAGAAGACCCGCGAGGGCGGCAGCGGCTTCAGCTTCCAGAATGGTATAACCGAAGTCTTTAAACTGATCAACCAAAGAAGGCTGGCCCGCTTTAACGATATCTTGATCTTGCATCTTAGCGGTTAACTTCATCATATCGCGAGCAACCTTAACTTCATTAGTAAGGGGCTCTCCGAACTGTTTAGACAAAGCTTCTTCTCTCTTATGCCGGGCAGAACCAAAGTAGGCGTCGGGCAGACCAAAGTTAAGCATACTGATCATTTCGGAATACAATGCGGGCTTTTCGGCTTCGGGTACTTCTGACAAGTCAGGAATATAGTTGCCGCCTTGAAGCTTCTCTATTTCTTTTTTAACGTAAGCAGCAGGAACCGATGTCGATTCTTGCATACCCATGTAAACGCCCTCCGCAGCCATACCGGCACCTGCACCCCGTATCATTCCGCTTCTGTCAACCTTTGGGCGCTCAAACTCAAAATCTGCGGCAGTTACGCCTTCGGGCGGGTTGGGGAACTTGCCAAAGTAATCGTATATAGCTTTTTGCTGCGCTTCTGACTGATAGTCAGTACCGGGAATCGGCGCGTAAGCAGACTGCGGAGCATTAACAGGCAATACTTTATACTGCATGTAGCGTTGGCCAGCAGCAGGAACTTCATCAAGCATCCTAAAGTTACGTAAACCTTCCGACCGTCCAGCCGAATCGTAACTAACAATATCAGTGCGGTCCCGAATAAACTGGGGCATTAAGTTTGGGTTGTCTGTAGTAAAGACACCGGAGGGCTGTTCAGGAATAAACTGGGCTCTTTGATTGCCCGGAATACGTACAAAGTCTTCATTCGGGTAAAGCCGAGGTGCAACCCGAGGCTGATATACAATCTCACCTTCTGGAGTTACGGTAAACCGTTCACCCATAGCTTCCCGTCGAGTGTATTCAACGCTGTCAGTTAAAGGTGCGCCTGCTTCTCTATCGTACCCTAAAGCACGAACCGGCTCATTTTGTAAATCATAAAGCCTGTCGGCCATAGCAACCAAGTTTTTCTGGGATACATCATACGGATAGCCGCCCGAAGCTTTAGCAAAAGCATTTTTTAAATCTATTTTATACTGACCAACAGACAGATTGTAATCTGTTTTTAGTCGATCGTTATTCATTTTTGCGCGTTGTCTATCCATTCTTTCTGTAAAACTTATGCCTTTTTCGCGCGGGTCCAGTTCGCCTAAATCATCATACAGTGCATCTAGCTCAGCGGCGTTTCTTTCTCTTATTTGGTAAGCATACATAACTCTAGGATCATTCTGTGCCGTGCTTAAAATATCCGAATGTAGCCGGTTTTCTCTCGTAAGCTGTCTTTCTAAGTCAGCAATATCTTCAGCTCTACTACCTCTAGCATAATCATAGTCGCCATCAGCTCCAATAAAAGGTCTTACGTCTTCCTTGATAGCAGGAGACCTAGCCATACTTACAAACTCTTTAATGTTTCGGGCTGTGCCCTCTCCTACAAGCCCGCCAGTGATCGCCCCCATGCCGCCATACAGGGCACGTTCAGCGCCCGCCTGAGCCTCTGCCAAGGCCCTCTCTCCCATGGTCTGAGGGGTCACAGGCTGGCCGTAAGTATCGGGAGGACGGGTGTAGGGGCTCATGTCGCCCATGTACGCATAGGGGCCTTTGTCGTCCCGCATAGTCATAGACATGTAGCCGGGAGACTCGCCATAGACAGCACGATCCATAGCTAAGTTTGCGCGCTGGGCTCTAATAGCGTCTCGTGCAGCCGCTTTTTGCGGAGAAACAAAGTCTCCTACTTCGGCGTCATACACCATACCCGCAGGCGCACCAGACGCAGGTACAAAACCCGTAGATGGTTGGGCAGGGCTAACGGGAGTCATTGGCGCAGACTCAGGCCGACTATAGTAATCAACTAAGTCGTTTACGTTAATGCCCGCACTACCAAGAGCTTGTCGATAAAACTCTTCTTCGGGAACAGGGGTAGAAAAAGTTATTTTACCGTTAGCCATCTTTTAGTATCCTTTTTTGTACATAGTGCGGAAAGGGCTTCTGTACTCAGTATCTCTTATAGGAGGATCTTCTAAGTCAAATGGCCTTGGCGCTGGCGGGGGCATTGGAGCCAGTACAGGAGGCGGTGGGATAGGTTTAGGCGCGATTCTTTCTGCGAAGTCTTGCCCGTAGTTACGAGAAGCTTCGAGGCCCACATTTGCAGACGGATCAAATGGGTAATCGACAATCTTAGAGCGGGGTACAATGTGCTGGTTATGCCACCCAAAACTATCTCCACCGGAAGTAAAATAAGATTTGTCTTCGGCAGAAGGGTAGCGGTAGCCTAATCGGGGATCCCCGCCATAAGGACCGGCGGCTCCTACGGCTCTTTTGCCTTCACCTATTTTACCGCTATCTTGATATACAATAATAGGTATATCATTTCCTTGCTCGTCTTTTCCCGCGCTTGCCCCTACTACAAGAAATGCCCCCGCGCCAACAGGAGTCAGCACATCCATTCCATACTCTTCCATAGGGTCATTTGTATGCCGTGTATTAACTTCAGATGGTCGGTAAGTACGCGTTTTTCGTAACTCTGCAAGCTCGGAATGAACCGCGCGCATAGAAGGGTCAACGCGCCGACCCAGTTCTTTGTAAGAAGGGCTAAAAGAACCTATAATATTTTCTAGCTCAGATAACTTTCCAATGTGTACAAACTTATTACCAACCATAGAAACGTCTAGATTAACACCGTCTCTATAAACGGGCTTGGGGATCTGGCCACGTACAACAGCCCCTTCCATTTCAACCTCAGATTGAGGCTTAGTGGAGTACATATCAATTAACTGTTGAACGGTTGGCTCAGCCATCTTTCAGTATCCCCAAGATAAAAGCCCCCGATCTATGCAACCACACACAGACCGGGGGCGGAGAGGCGTCGGACGAGCGGAACCAAACACCCCAGGCGATTTACGCTTTAATCACAGAACGCTGATATAAACCTTACCGGTAACGCCCGCACTAATAGCAGCCATACCCGAACCAATAACAGCATGGGTACCAATAGTAGCATCAGCGATATCACCAGCGGCAGCGGTAGCAATCTGCTTGTTAACAGTAATGGCAGAACCACTGTCTGTAGCAGTTACTTTACCCTGGCACACAACGAAACCACAGTGGCCCGCAGGAATGGAGCCAATGGTAACGCCACGAACACGAGGAGCAGCGGTGTTAGCCCCGGCCGCATCAACATGGTCGATGTTAACTTCGCCAGCTTCAGTAGCCACCACAAGTGCAGCAGCAATAGCGCCGGAACCCGTGTTCTTCACACAGCGGTAGACGAGGTAGCCGTCAGTAGCATCGTAATCGTAGTAAACAGCGCCGATCCACTCGTCTTTACGGTAGTCGGTACCAGCAGGATCCCACGTATCGGTAACTGCGAAGTCAACGATAGCGCGAGCGAAAGGAAAAAGTCTTGCAGCCATTTTGTGCTCCTTTAAGTTTTACTTATTATCAGCTTGCGGTGTTGACAACAGTTGCGAAAGCAGGAAGGTTACGGACAAGGAAGTTGCCGTCGATGTCGAAGCGACAAACGTGGGCACGCTGAGTATCCGAAGGCTTCCAATCCTGAATTTCAATCATCTTAGTAAGAAGAGTGAAGTACTGGATGTACTGAGGGCTAAGGAACATGAAGAGACCGTTAGCTGGATCGAAAGCGGTATCAGCTTCAGTGCTGTAGTTAGCCGGGTCAATGTACTCGGAGTAAGTAATCTTCATGGGACCGAACGAAGCGGTCTGGAAGCTGTTACCCGTGAGCTGGTCAAGGTCAGAAGTGACACGAACCTGCGACCGCACATGCTCCAGAAGGTTGAGGTAAGAAGCAAGGTCACCAACTGCGAGAGTCGGGCCGTTACCTTCCACATCCTTGCGCTTAGCGAGAAGGTAAGCCTTCTGCATCTGCTTGAAGCCATCAGTGGGGAAAGCTGCGACAGCTTCACACTGGTTGAAGTGGATATCCGACTGGCGAGCAAGGTTTTCGACAAGCGCACCACCAGCAATCTGAACGCTAGGAGCGGCGAAAGACAGAAGACCGCGAGTGGTACCAGTAAGAGTACCGGTGCTGATCTGGCCGTTCAGGGTAAGAAGGTCACGAAGGTCGCTGTCGCTAAAGACAGAACCAGTGGACTTACCAGACAGGAACCACGAACCAAGGTCGCGAAGGATCCAAGAGTAAAGGTGCGTGTGCAGCTCTTTAGCCTTAGAAGCCAGTGCAGCCCGGTCTTGACGCAGGGTACGTTCTTCCATGTCGGAGAAGACCATATCGCCACCAAGCACCTGACGGGTAACCTTGTAGTTCTTGGTGATCTGATGGACACGGCGCTCAGGCTGTTCAAGGCCCGAAACGAACTTCATGCCAGTAACACCGGCAGAGTTAATGATGGTCGATTCGAGTGTATCTCCACCCTGCTGGGCCTTGGAGAATCTTTCGAGCTTCAGCATCTCTTCGAAGATAGGCTCTTTCTCGATCACGTTGCGAAGGACGTTACCATCAAAAGTACGCTTGACGGTATTCAGAACATCTTGGGTGCTAAACGACATTGTTTAGTCCTATTTCTATTGGTAGGAAGGGAAGTAGCTTTCGTTTCCCGCGTCTACCCGTAGCTTTTCGGACCAATTTGCTCGGCTACCCGTCACTCGGAACGCTCGCCCCAACTATATCAAGTTAGGACAAGACAGGCAAGAAAATAGTGTATCGGGGACGCAGCTTAGTCTGCGCTGCCTTTTTCTTTTGCTTCAGACTTTAGTGGTACGACTTTAGAGTCTTTCGTTACAACTACTTCTTCTGGCTTATCGTAGAACCCATAAAACCAATATGGCGAGTTACCATATGATCTGTCAATGTCCTCACTACAATACTGCTCTTTGTTAATATTAAACTTAGGCGGCTTGTCTTTAGCATAGGGAACAATGAAGTCTGGGTTATGCCACCGCAAAAGATTATTGGGCTGAATGCAGAAGTTACCATCATCTAGACAAATGAAGTGAAAGCATTTACTATCTTGGTCGTTTGAGTAACCTACGTTAAGTTCGTTTAGGTCTCCCTCGTAATCATCAATCGTAGTGAGGTACTGCCCAGACCGCCACTTTTTATCGCGGCAAAAAACATCAACTCGTTTATTTTGCAAAAACGCAAAGGTAGTTACAGCTATATTGTTACTTTGACCATCCCAAGATTCTAAAAGTTGAAGGCGAGTAGACTCATTGTCGGACAGCTTATCATAGTCACGCTTGCTGACAAATGCAGATACAGGCATGTTCCACATAGTAGCACCAAACGAAGTTTGGAAGTGGAAATGCAAAGGTCGGTTAAGCATAGACTTGACGCCAAAAACATAACCGCTTATGTCTTCATATAAGCCTGTAAACTCTTTTCTAATAAAACATTGAATGTAAGGCATGTTCGCGTTGAGTTGAGCCACGGGATCTCCTATGCGGATCGTTTCTTCCCCTTGTGTAACCCGTGCTTCGCGTACTGCTTGCCTTTTTTCGTGGCGACTCGCTTTTTCCTGTTGGCAGCAGCCAGCTTTTTACGTCCTGCCGCAGTAGATTTCAACTTAGATATTGTTTTCTTAGGTGCGTATACTTCGCCACTCGCTTTTTTGCCTTGAACAGATTTTTTGCCCGACGCTGTTTGCCACTTCTGGCCTGTCCATTTTTTTAAAGACTTTTGTTTTTTGGTAGGCCCGCCTTTTTTGTAACCACCGCCAGCTTTCTCATAGCGTTGAGCAGCAATCTGAGCTTTACGCGCAGACCATTGACCCGCTTTACCGCCTTTTGTACCGCGTTTAACGCTAGCTACGATACGTTTTCGTAACCCCGGCTTTGTGTAGTTACTCATTTTTAGCTTCTCCGCTAGACTCTACTGCGCGGTCTATCAGCCTATCAAGGATAAACTGGGCAGTTCTGTCTTGCTCGGTAGTTTTAACTTGTGCGGGGTTCATACGCTTTTCAGCTTCAGCAGCCTTGTTACCAATCATGCCAGAAGCATTTAAGTACAGGTTAGCTGCTGCGATACGATCGCGCGTTTTAACCACGTCTTCATCGTGAGAGTGTACAATGTCATACAGAACATCTAAAACACTATCAGACTTGTTTACAATCTTTCTGGTAATATTGTGCCGCGTATGGTCTACTGCCTGTAAAGACGCAGCTTTTATCTTCGGATTAGATTGCAGCACGACAGCAACAGACGAAGCCTGCAAACCTAATATGCGGGCGCATTGATCTACCGACATCCCTTGACGAACCATGACCTCTAGGTTATTCAGAACCTCGTCATCGTTTATCCATGTCAGGTCTACAACAGGTGCAAGTGCTGTCATTTCTTTTTGTCCGCAGCTTTCTTTTGTTTCATAATACCTCTAGCTTTAGCTGTTCCCGCCTTACCTCCCCAAAGACCCCGAGCCTGTCTAATCTTAGTAGAAGGGGGCCGGTTATCAAAACGGCTAAACGCAGCTACCTTGCGCCATGTTTCAAAGGATAAAGGCGCCTTGCTTTTCCAGGCAGATACAATCTGACGTGCGCGAGTGACACCACTATCTATACCCTGCTTTCGAGCCTCTTCTGGATCAAGTCCACCGCGCTTAGACTTAGGTGTATCAGCCCTTTCTTCTAAAGCATTTTTTGCCGCAAGATACATTGTCTTTGTAACTTTACGATCTATATGGTCATACTTACCGGCCACGGGTAGCTCCAGTTGACGCACAATAGAGAGTCGAATAATAGATAACAGGGCGGCAGCTCACAGTCAACCACAGTAAAACGAGCACAGCATGAACTATGAAACGGCATTAGCCAATATTGAATTGAAGGGCCTACCAAAAGGCATGAAGCTTTGGTACGGTAATAAATCTGGAGAGCCGGTAGATCAAGCAAAAAAGCTACATGTCGATTTACTTTTTGCTACGCCTGACTCTTTTATTCGTGCTTGCTATATTCAAACAAACGAAGGCCAAAAAGCTTTACTGGATCCTACGCCGGCACAGATGCTCGTTGCCGACGCTTACCAAAATAACAGATGGCTGTACGTAAGTAAGTACAGACAGGCTATGATATCTACTATTGTGTGCCTGCTGATGCTTAGAGACACTATGTATGGCGAAGCTATTAAGACTGCCATTGTCGCGCAGGACAGAGACACCTGCGACGAAATCATGGACCGTATTATTTATGCGTTTGAGAATCTACCTGACGTACTTAGAAACCCTTTGAAAAAAGGAACGAAGGCTACAAGAGAGCGCATAGAGTTTGAGAATGGTAATCAGATTACCTCAATCACAGTCGGCACTAAGTCTCCCGGTGTTGGTAAGTCGCGTGATAGAGTTCATATCACAGAAGGCTGTGAAATGGACGATGACACCTTTGGGCGGTTACAGGAAAAGCTGTTTCCCGCTGTAGAATCTAGACCAAATGCCAGAGTTATCCTTGAAACAACTCCCGGTGATTGGGGTACACGTCTGCACAGATTATGGCTTAATACTTGGAATCCTCCACCTGGGCAACCAACGAGGTGGCATCCACTCTTCCTTGAATGGTGGGTCGACAAACGTAGACGTTTGTTAGATGAGGACACCGAAGAACCCGTGGAACTGGGGCCACTTTCTGAAGAAGAAAGTGAAATGATGGGCCGCCTAAAAGGCGCAACGCGACATCATATTTATTTCCGCCGTGCGGCACTTCCGGCTACGTTCGATAATCAGCCTGATCGGTTCGATAATAAATATCCCCCAGGTCCGACAGAAGGCTGGCTTACCCAAACCAATAAGATTTATGCAGGTAAGGCCGCTGAATACCTTAGAGAAATGAAAGATGACGCGCTAAAAGGTGACGAACAATCGGGACGATCGGGTCTATGGGAGTTTGTGGCCCCTAACCCTAGACGTTTCTATTTGTTTTGTGTAGACCCGGCGAACTTTGGTTCACAGGGTGACTATTCTGCTATCTCCGTTTTTGACGTTAGTAGTTGGGAAGAGGTGGCATCCTGGGAAGGAAGAGTACAGCCCACACAACTTCATGCGTTATTAACTACCGCTACCCAAGTATATAGACAGGCCGGACGTAATAGAGGCAACACAGTTATCATTGAGTCAAACGCAGCAGCTTTGCTGGGTATTGCTATGAATGAAAATAGGTATGCTGTGTGGCATCAGACGTACAAATCAGGTAGGACGGAACCGGGATGGCGGGCCACATCAAAAAGTATTCAGGAAGCTGAAGGGGATATGGAAGTATCTTTGACTACTAAAGATATTAAAATAAATAGCCTTACCGGGGTACAACAGTTAATAAACTTTGACGGCAAGAACAGAGATAGACGTATATCAAAGGGTAAGAATACATCGCACTTCGACCTAGCTAGAACCTACATTATTGCCGCATGGGCGCTAACGCGGCTCAACTGGCCTCGTCACTTGACAGATATGGAGCTTCGCGATAGGATTAAAGAACAAGAGGCAAATCTAAACCTTTTAGCTGACGCCGAGCTTAGAGCAAGAATGGCCACGTTAGACACCAATTTAAGAAAGCGCCGAAGAGGGTCTAATGCGGATTCTGACAATCCCTGGGCTCCCGGTGCCGGATGGAACGCATGAACACTAATCATATAAAAGTTTTGGTGGCGCAGCATAAAAAACATTACATTGGAAAAGAAAAGTCTCTATTTGCAAAAATAGAACGTTTCTACAATGGCGAGTTCTTTCATCTTAATAGCCGCGCCTCCAATAGAGGTGTTCAGTTCCATGACGACCCCCGTAGTAGCGTCAACCTTTTCTTTACTGCGGTAGAGACAGCTAAGTTTCTGCTTTTGGGTCAGGAAGTTGCAGTCGCAGCTAACGGCCATACCCCTGAAGCTCACAAACTACAGGGTCGGATTACGCACCTTATCAACGAAGTTTTCCGCGAAAACGATATGCGGGAGCTTTGCGGTATCGCGCTAGACAACGCCCTGACTAAAAGACGGGGTATTTTCAAAACTATTATTGACCCGATTAAGAAAAAGCCTAAAATCTTTACGGTAGAGCCCAGTCACGTAGGCTACGACCCCAGCGCAAAAGCCCATAGAGAGTCTAGATTCTGGACTCATATGGTCGAAATGCCTTGGCGACTGTTTAAAAAGCGCGTCGAAATGGGAGTCTACAAAAGACCGGGCAAACTTGCAGATCCGGTCGCTCCCGACACTACGCCCCAATGGGCAATGCTAGGAGACCAATCCGATCAGCTTTCTGTCGATGAAGTTTTCGGTATCGCTATCGTTTGGGAAATCTACGATATGATTGGTATGCGTGCTTATCACTGGCACGAAACCACCGGTACCATCATATGGGAAGGCGAAATAGATGACCAGCCGTTGTCTATGTTTAGCCTTAACCACAACCTTAGAAACTTAGATGGGTTGTCCGAGCTGGAACTTATTATCCCCCAGCAGGAAGCCATCAACAATATTAACACAACGATGCACCAAGTCATCCACCGTATTCTGCCTAGGATTATGGTCGATTCGGGCATTGTTGACATGGGTGACTTGGCCAAGGCGTATCACGCCCCTGCCGGTTCCTACACTCCAGTCAGGATGACCAGCCCCCAGGGAGCCCCCTTAGCTCAGGCTTTCATGCCTACGCCTACGGCTAACTTAGACCCACAGCTTATTCGGGCACGAGAGATCATGATCGGGGACGCCCAGTTTGTTTCGGGCCTCACATCACAATCGAGAGGGGCCGCACAGAACATTAGAACAGCCCGAGAAGCCGCAGATATTTCTGCCTACGCTCGTGATAGAGTAGCTTTCCGTGAAGGTAACTTCCGCGATGCTATCAGTCGTGTGGGTGAGCGCTGTATGCGCCTGCTCCAAAAGTATGGTCAGGGTCCGTATTCTGTGAAGCACAGGGACACCTTTTCTGAGCTGAACCAGATCGACCTAAAGAACTTCAATGGGCACTTTGACATTGCTCCCTACTCGCCCATCAAAAACAACCCGCAGCTTTTAGCAGACGTGGTGGGCAAGATGAGCAACCTGCTTATGAACAACCCCAACGTCAACCAAAGAGAATTCTACGAAATCATAATGGAAGGCTTTGGTATCCCTTCAACCTTGTACAATCCAGAACCCGCTGGACAGCAAGCACAACCAGGGATAGATCAAATGGCAGAAGCGTCAACACAGGCGGCTGAAGTAGATCCGGCTGAAGGCAGTCCTAACCAAGAACAAGTAGCACAGATGGCGCAGGAATAAAGGTATTACAATGTTGTTATTAGGATTTGTTTGTACAAGCTGTAGAGATCAGGCAGAAGCCTTTGATGATGAGCCTATTCCCGTATGCTGTGATACGGAGATGAAAAGAAAGCTGTCAACAGGCGGTGCATCCGGTTCCGTATTTCAGCTCTTTCGGCCCTACAATAATGGGCAGACAATGATTTCTTCTAAGGCAGAAGAAAAGCGTATGTTAGCCGGCATGGCCCGAACCCACGTTGGGGAGTCGGCAGAAAACTTGCGCATTGAGCCCATAAACGAATATAAAAGAAAAGTCGAGATTGAGGAACTTAGGCACAAGGTTGTAAAAGACTACGCTGCTAGATCGCCTCATATCGCAAAACGTTTTGCGGATCGTCCCGTAAAAGAACTTAAAACTCTCTAGTAAGAGGCATAGCTATGGCCCAAAACCCCAGCTATGAGGATATTCGTGGCCTTATTAACGAGGTTATGAATACCGACACAAGTGATGTGTTACTAACCCCTAGTAAGCCCCAAGCTAAAGGAGCTAAAATGGCTGAACCGATGATGAAAGATGCTGGGCCAAAGGCCGAAATGCCCGCAGTTGAAGAAGAGGCAGTGGAAACTGCTGCTGTTGAAACTGCTGACAAGCCTGCTGCTAAGCCCGCTAAGATGATGACTGCTGCCGAGCTTGCCGAAAAGGCTGGTGTTACTGAAGAAGAACTGCAAGAGTTCCTCGAAAAGTCCGGCTTGCTTGAAAACGCTGGTGGAATGGAAGGACTACTTGCTGCACTTGCACAAAGTCCTGATATGGTTGACCAGCTTGTCGGCCTTGTCCAGACCATGAAGGGCGATAGCAACCCTAACAAAGTTCCTATGGTCTGACCAACCAAACGGTTAATGGAGATAAGATGTCGGACGAGCAACCAAACACCCCATCAGATATCGTAAGCGCAGACAGTGCGGCCCCTGTGATGGATGCAGCTCCAGCTATGGAGTCCGCGCCAACCATGGAATCCGCGCCGGCTTCGTACAACTGGAATGGCGAACTTCCCAGTCTCAATGAACAAGATTGGTATTCGGGCCTTGATGACAATATCAAGTCTGCTATTAGCGCAGGCTATGAAAGAGTCAGAAATAACGCCACTTCTGCCTTGCACAAGCATACAACCGCGCAGTCACAAAAAAGCCGCCAGCTTGACGCCGCCTATGAGCAAGTGCAGTCAATGCAACAGCGTTTGGCTACTACCCTTAACTCTCTGGAATCGGCTTCGTCTGAAGACGCTACCGCCGATGAACGGTTCAAAGCCCTGGAAGGCGGTTACAAAGCCCAGTTAGACTCGCTTAGCGGAAAGCTGCAAAGCTTCAACCAACAGCTCGGGCAAAGAACCCAAGAAGCTAACCAGTTTTACTCGCACAACAAAAAGCTGGCTGAGTTCGCCCGTCAGTTACAGGGCCGGGAAAAGGCAGTCCACGATCACTATCAGGGACAGCTAAACGAACACGTTTTGCGCGAACGCCAAAGCAACCGCCAGCTTCAGTCTGAGCTGCAACAGCTTCGTAAACAGACAGAACAGTACGAAGCCGAAAAGGCTGTGCAACTGTTTGAATCCGCAATGCCCCACCTTGTGGGTGACCAGCGGTACGAAACTGCCATGGACGACTACTACCGTCTCATGCAGGGCTTCCTGAGTGCTAACCCTAATGCCACTGACAGTGACATCAAAGAGATTGATGAAATCATTGAAAGCCGCATGATGCACAAGTACCCCAACCAGAACCCGTCAGCGTCTAAGCCTCCTGCGGCTGAAACCTTGGCGTCTCGTCCGAGCGGTGCAGGAACCAGCTTGCCGCAAGATTTGACTTTGCCGACTAACACTGTTGGTATTTTCTAATCTAAGTGCGCCCAAAGCAGGCGGCGTTTGATTTGGCTTATTACCTGTTGGGAAACGCCGAACCTTTCTGCCGTCTTCTTTTGAGATTCGCCGGCTTCGCACAAAGCCCTGATCTGCCTAACGTCAGACGCCGTTAGTTTACTCCTTGGGTGATTCTCACCGAGCCTATCGGTACCGTGAAACTTTCGGTCGTCTGCGTTTTGCTGAGCTGTGCCCCAGGCGAGATTGCATATTATGTTGTTGGCGGGGCACCCATCTAAATGCCGTGTCATACAGTTATCAGGGCGGGGTCCGACAAAGGCTGTCAACACCAGCGTGTGAATAAATGGTGTCTTTATGCGCTTGCCGGGAAGAGTCATCCTGACCCGTAGATAGCCCGCTCTATCTGGCAGCAGGTTCATCAGGTAGGCAATCTCGCCCCTACCGCTTTTCATTGCTCGGCCTTTACCCAGCCATGTACGCGCACGCCCAAAGGATGAAACTTCGTATACATCAGGAAAGCCGGGAATGGTTCGCCACCGTTCGCCGGGTAGATCCTTACATATTACATTTCTTCTTCGGGGCTTTTTAGTCATTTGTCTTTTAGTGGTAGTTCTTTAACCTGGGCGGGGTCGCCCAGATACTTAAAGTCTTTTACGGGTAACTCTAATGTGTAGTAGCGGTGGCCACAAGTCTTACAGCGGCGCCTTCTAACTATACATGAAGGGTAGTGCTCCGTAAAAGCCCTAAACCAGTTAGGCACATTTTTATACTTATGCTCGGCCTTAGCCGAGAATATTACTTTATCTCCACTGCAATCACAAGATGGGCATAGCATCAGGCCCCCGTAGAGCCGAAGCCGCCTGAGCCTCGACTTGTATCTTTGTCGGCTTCCGCCATAAGGGCGAACTCTACGGTCTCCACTTTCTTTACTACCAACTGGGCTATACGATCTCCGGCTTCTACCACCTGCACTTCATTAGAGTGATTTATGATTACTACCCCAACTTCTCCTGTATAGTCGCTATCTATGGTGCCGGGAGTGTTCAGGACAGTTAGCCCTTTCTTCAGCGCGAGGCCCGATCTGGGGCGTACCTGAATCTCATACCCATCAGGTATCATAAGCCGCAATCCCGTAGGAAATAACTTACGCTCTCCAGGCCCCATCCTTATGGGATAGTTTAGATTGTTGCGTATGTCCCAACCCGCAGACTGGTCAGAACCCTTAGTGGGTAGCTGGGGGTCACCCCTGTGAGAACTAGAAGGCATGAAAACCACGCCTATTTTAGTAACGAGCGGCAAATCGTGAGACATATAGAAAGATCCTTTTTTGGGTTTATAGCCTTCATCGCCATAAAACCATACTTTACCTTGGGGCATACGTAACCTTTTTGCGATTACTCGTCGTAATCATTGTTAGTGCCAGGGGCATTAAACACATTTGTGGTGTCCAGCATGAACCCCTGATGGTCGAGTAGACGTATCACGCCCGCAACACTCAGGTCTAACCTAAATCGGTCTATAGTTACACTGTACCAATCTGGCAAATCGGATACCCTTTCCGCCGCATCTTCCATAGCCGCTTCGAATGAACTGTAGTGGGTGTCATAAGACCGCTTTAACGAAGGTAGAAAGTCCTCAGAGTTGTCTGAAACTAGATAATAATATTGAGATGTGGGGGAAAGCTCAGTCATGGAATGAACCCAATCTGGCCGCCTCTACCCAGTTAGTAGAGGTGAAGTCGGCATAACAATGGTTAGGCCAATACCCTTGTCCAGGCCGATACACGCGGGGCTTTGACCGATAGACAATCACCGCAGATCCTTTTGGCGCACCTACAGCTCCCTCACCATCGGGACGCTCAAACTTAACCCTGGGCCGAAGGAATACTACCTTATGACAATGGGGGGCGTTAGCTACGTAGTCCCTCCAGTAAGTCGTATCGGTGTTAGCAAAGGTTAACATTACAACAGTATTTACATTTCTTAATGAACACTGCTCAATTGTTTTAGCGAACCACTTTTTAATCTGTCGACCATAGGGAGGGTTCAGCCAAACAGTCGGCCCGATACGATCCCAGTCGACGGACAAGGCATCCTCTTCGGGAGAGATAAAGCGGGGAAGGCGAGAAGCCCTGGCGTCCGTTGCACAACCGTCACCTGTGAACCTAAAGACAGCATTCAAAGGGTCAAACACCGACGCCGGAGTCATCCAATCATCTTTACCGAGAGTGCGGGTAGTGGGGTTAGTCACTTAGCCTCCTTTGCTTCGTAGGCAATCAATGCGGCTTTCTCTACGCCGTCACAGTTAGGTCGTTGGGCTGCTGATTGGCCGTAGCGCCAGCAAGCTTGAAGTGCGCATTGGGCGCTTAGAGGATCGCCGCCAGCACTTACGATACAAGCTGGAGGAAGATCGGCAAGCGCGGCCTTGATTTCCGAGTCAATGACGATGGGCCGTTGGGCGGCTTCCAATAGTTTATTTTGTTGGGTTTGTACCTCTCCGATAAGTTCGGTCTGGGCCTCTATTATCTTAGAGCTTCTTTCGCCCCGTAAAGACCAGCCTACAGCACCGCCGCTTAGAAGTAGCGCCGCACCGCTAATGATAAGAACTGTAATAGTCATTCTGTTTATTCCTGCGTTAATCATTGTTTAGCCCCGCCGTAGCCATCCTTAGCCCAGCCATCACCTTTGAGAGAAAAGCTTGTTGCTGATATTAGGCGTACTGTCTTTGCCGCCCCGCATTCAATACATGCGACGGGCTTATTGGCCTCGCTGAAAGGTATCATTACCTCAAATACAGCCCGGCATTTCTTGCATTTATGTTCATAGATAGGCATGATTTACTCTTTCATATCCCTGTGCGCCCAGTATACCGAAGCACGAAGAGATGGGTTGAGGACAAAAGAAAAGTGCTGGTCTGCTGTCAGCTTAGCCGCAAACTCCGACGCCCTTTCTGGGGATACGGGGAAAAGATTGTTGGATCTTAGGTATGCGGCTCTTTCGGGTACGCCACGCAGGGTGCTTAGGTTATCTTCGCCGGCCCCATCTACTAGTAAGAACTCCGGCGGTATAGCGAAAGTAGTTATTCCTTCTAAGTGCATGAAGAAATCTGTCATGTATGACGGGGAAATGTGGTATTTTCGGGCAATAGCCGATTTAGTCATGCCTGATTCGCGGTCAAATACCATCTGTAGTGCGGCTTTTTGCCCGAAACGGTTGATGATTCGGCGGAAAATAATGGGCTTTTTGGCCATCAGTTACTCTCCGCATTCTTCATAAGTCGGGCGAACAGGGCTTTAACCATTGTCGGGTCGCTAAGGATAGCGCCTAACTCGTCCTCTTCCTTCGCCTTGGCTTCAGCCGCGCGGTTATTCACTCTATCCTGATGTTCCGATGCAACACTGCGAGAGAATGAGGCGAATAACTCCGTATTACGGATAGCGTTGACAACCTCTACTCGGTGCATGATGTGAAAGAACACAGGAGTTTCGTCTTCAAGATCGAACAGCCGGGCTCTCAGTAGCGCCCCTGTCGCAACGTCGGGCATATCTCCCATGGAAGGCGATGCTTCACCAACAACAACTGCTCCGTAACACTGGTACGCACCTCCTACGTTAGACTCAGAGTAGATTCCGGTGTTTGCGGTGGAGGGCGGGCTCAGCCGGACAACAAAGTTAATGAGTCGGCTGTTTTTGATAAACTTGTAGGCATCGGAGAGAGGGGAGGTACCGTCTTCTGCTACTGTAACGTTTTCTGTCCACGGAAGGTTAGTTACCTTTTCCACCGCTCGGTCTAAGAACGGCTCCATTGACACAGCCGGGATTTCTTCGCCGCTTGGCCCAGGAGCGACCACATCGGAATCTTCTTCTTTTTGGTCAAGGGAAACCTTAAACCAGTTACCGCAGTATCGACATAATGTTTTAGGGTCGTGGGGGTTTATGGCCGAGGTAGTAACGTCATACTCAGAGACGCAGTAAGGGCATGTTACGGTCGTAACCGACCCCGCTGAAGGGCTGTTAGGGGGTGGGGGAATGGTAACGGTAGGGGTCGGAGCTACCTCATTTTTAGGGGCTGCTTCAATCGTTCGGTCGAACAAAGACAACTGCTCCGGTATATTAACAGAAGGCACAAACTCCATTTTTTCTGGTTCGGGCGCGATCACAGCCGTTGGGACTGAAGGAGTGGCAGCAGCTAAATGGTCCGCGAACGCCATTGTCACAGTCTTTTGGGTTGCCGGATCGGCGTCAATCGAATATGATAACAACCTGACCACAACTGCCGGGTCCATGTAACGCCCCGCGCCGTCTGTAACCTTATTCGCGTCAGGCTTTGTATCTACAAACATTGGATAAGAGTCAAATAAAGATTTGATAATAGACATGGCTCAGTCTCATGTGTGGGAAAAGTGCGCGACCCGCTCGTCAGGCCCACCCATCCTGTAACCCTGCGGAATGTGCCCCGCAAGGAATGGGTTGAAATTTCTTCACCTCTAGGTTAGAAAAAACTTCTACCTTTTTTAATTTGAAAATTTGCTCGCGGAATTTCTGGGGGGTGAGAATTAGAATAATAAAGCTTTGGGGGGGCAATGGGGCTTTCAAAAAATTATTTGATGGTTGATGTTTGAAGTCGTTGTGATCACAACGATCGGGGAGATGTCAGGGGGATGTCAAGTTGATAATGGGATTCAATTGCATTTAGGCGAGGCGGGCGGGTGAGGGGATCTACTTAGGGGATCTGCGTATAGGGGTTCCCCTCATGCCGGTGGTACGTAACAAGCGTTCGGTATGGGCCCGTGTGAGCTTGCCCGTTTCCTATGCAATATCCGTGCCAACCCCAGATCGGCGGGGTTCGTGTCAGCTTGACACTATGCCTCTCGGAGCCCCTGTGAGCCCCTGTGAGCGATCGACGCGATCGGGCGTCCGGTACCATTCAGATCGCCGCAGAAGGGCCCACAGGCGAAACGGACAATTTCTGACCTGAACAAAAGCCCTTTATGTTCAGTGTCCGGCAATTATCGTGCCAGCCAAGGCGGACAGAATATGTCCAGAAAGCCTTGACGTGTCAAAGGAAATCACTGGACAGGTGAGCAGGGTTTTGACATCCGCTTGACAAAGGTAAAACATGGCATGAAAATTGCATAGGGAAAGAACCCAGGCAATTTAAAATTTGCCCCTGGTCTTAAAAGCAATTACCGGCCATTCGGCCGACTTAATCTTCCCGGCCATTTGGAGTAACTATGGAAAGCCACACAATGATCGTTAAGAACCCCGACGGCACCACATACCGCGTAAAGAAGCCCTACACCCCGGCGTGCTGGGAAAAGGGCATCATCACCGTCGTTACCGAACTTTTGGAAGACATCCAGGAGTGCGGTGCTCTCGGGAGGCGGTGCCTTTATGGTTTCCTGGCTATGGAGATCCAAGCAGCGGAGACAGAATTGTACTTTTATGTAGAGGAGGAATTGCCCCGAAATGCCGGCCACTACCCGATTCACAACGCTAAGAGCCGTCGCATGGAAGCCGACATAAAGAAGGCTAACGAGATGGTAGTGGACGCCCTGGGACACGCTTGGTTCCGGTACGCCATGTGACCAAAACCCCCTAACCATGGGCCTTTTCGGCTCTTAGCCCCGCTTCGGCGGGGCTTTTCTTTTGTCCGACCAGGACCCCACCGGGCATAACGAACGTTCGATATAAAATGAAACCTTGGCACGGGAATTGCATAAGGGGAAACCCTGTACAAAGTGAGTACAAACGGCCCAATTCTGTCCAATGTTTTAAATCTTATAGAGTAGAAGAGGGTTCAAAACATCGTGATCATGGGCCTTCTCACCAAGTGAAGGATTTTCTATCCTTTGTAGAAGCTTCTCCAAAACATGCACCACCACCCGATCTAACCATATACACCCATTGAACTGATCAATTAGACCCTATCCCTTCCATACACCAAAAGAGCCCAATTCCCCCAAACCCGACTCCCCCCAATTAATTCTGGGAACTACCCACCGAAAAGGGGCGTTTTCTGCCATAGACGGCGAGAAGCCCGTCACAGCCGATGTTTTGAAATAGCTTCAGCGAAAATCGGGAATTGTCAAACGCCGTCACAGCCGATGTTTTGAACTTTCTACTATGATGGCAGGGTGTGCCACGGCATAGGCCCCGATTGACCCCGATTGACCCTTAAAGGCTGAGAAGCCCGACCAGCACAATGTTTTGAAAGACCTTCTACGGAATGCCGATCGTAGGGCAACGGCGACAACGGCGAAAACCCCGATCGGCGCCCGATCTTCAGCTTTCCTGACGTGGCGTTTCTTTAGGGAAAAAATTGTTTTGGTCCCCCGATTGCCCGAGAATGCCCGGTATCAGCGGCTTATCACCCGATAACGGCAAGCCAGGAGGAGCCGCCCGATCTGAGGCGTTGACGAGAAAGCCCAGTATCAGCCCACTCTCGGCCACTCCCCCTTCTCCCCCTTGCCGAGAATGTCGATGGATAGGGGCTTCTCGTCAACGGAGGCGAAGATATGTGGCGCATAGAGCATCATTCAACGAGGAGGTGCTAAATTACGCCAACGCGAAGAAAAGCAATGGACACCGTATTCATGGGCATTCTCGCCAATTGGCCCAATCCGCGTTTTGACGAAAACCCCCATCAGCACAGCGTTTTGGCTTAGTGTACGTTAGAGCCATTTTCGACTAATCCGACCGATTGGAAGTGATATACCGTTTTCGTCTGAAGGGATGGACGGCGCAACGCCAACCGCCCTGAACGACCCGAGCCGGGAATACCGATTCGGCCGAAAGGGAAGAATGAATTTTTTTCCTTGACGGGAAACCCCAGAACCCTTAAAGGTCTGGGGCGGGATGAAAATCCCGACGCTCTTTCAAATCGCGAATATGAATTGTGTTCCGTTTCAGGTTAAGCCTGAAGCACCCTTGGAAGCCTTGACGGCTATGTGAGACGCCTCGATTCGGGGACTATAGATCGGTAGCAGATACAACAGAACCGCCGATCCTTAGTGCTTAGGTGCCCCGGCACCCTTATCGAAAACCCTATGTGGAACCCGTGGATTCGGGGAAAGCAGACGGGGGCGTCAATCGGATTCGTCAAATTGCGCAACGGTCTACCCTGACCGCTGATTACCGTACGAGCGACGGACGCGGCTTCCTTGGGAAGGTATCAGACGACAAGCCCGATCCGGCAGGATCTTACCCGTGACAAGCGGGGACACGGTAGCTTCGGCTATGTAGGCACCACAAAGTCTGAGATCACAATTCATTAGGAGCGGTCTGAGGAGCCACGGCGCGAAAGCGGCGGTCTCTTTGACATCACAATATAGTTACGTCTTCGGATAATCGCTGGCAAGCGGACCCGGAACGTACCCACGGCGGAGCAAGTGACCATGGGAATTGGTGGTAGGCGTGGAGAGTATCGGCAAGGGCGGCTTTTAGCTGTCCTCGGAAGTCAAGGCGCCATGATTATGTCTTAAAGGTATAAAGTAATCGAACTTATAATTCGTTGTTAGGCGGGAACCCTACATGTAGGGAGCGGATAGCCGCAAGTCCCCATAGCGTATGCGACAACGGAACCAGTTTGTCTGGTATATGCGCAGTAGCTGTTTATAGTTAAAACGGATCCGGTGTGGTCCGTGGTGGGCTAAAATGGTGAAGGGTTCGAAGCTCCCTGTATTATTGTAAGACAAGCGTTTTGCGATTGTTTGATCGCTGGCGTCGGATGTTTTGTAGAGTTTTCGTGTGTAATGGTGCTCCGGCTAAAGGGGAGCAGTAACGGGCCATAAGGTATGCGGGCCCACCGTTTTCTACGCATTTTGTAAAGTTTACCGGGCTTTCCGACGCCTTTAATCAAACAATGGGAGCGGGCTATTATGACTATGTTTTGTCGGGATACAAGGGCTATGTCACCGGAAGAAGCCCGATCGGTTTGGGTTGAGGCTACCTGTAGCCCGACCTTTTTAATGGATAAGGGCCGCGCCATTCAGGGATGGTCGGTGTGGGGTAGCGTCTCTAACCAGCGCGATCCCGATCATGTGCGGAGGTTGGCTCGTTACCGTAACTTCGGTATGGGCGGCCACGCCGGAACGGAAAACTTTTACAATAAAGGCGCGGCTATGGATATGCTCCGCGCTTTGTGGAATGTCGCCAATAGCGACGAATCCGTGCGGTGGTTGCGTGGGAAAGCCGCACTTGCCGAAAGGCAAAGGGTGTGGAGCGTCTAAATCGTAATGATTCATCATTAGCCATAAGTCCGCTTATGGCCTTTGACGAAACATTAGGTTTCGATTGGAGTGGTATATTATGGTTGACAAATTGCTGAAAGATGCAAACGAGCGGCTCGACGAATGGCAAGACGCAATCCGAGATACGCCCCGTCGTGGGCCCGTTCTGCTCTCGACTGGTAGAAGTGTGGGGTGGCACGAACCGCGCGTGCTCAGTGATACGGCGTGGGATCGGATCGATGCCGATTGGGCCCGTCAATACCCTGTCGCGGAGCCCGTCAAGGGTGAGGCGGTGGCGGCATGACCCCGTGGGCCGTGTGGGCCGATACAGCCCGTCGTATGGACACCTTTACCCTACAGGACGCCCTTCGGGACGCTATCTGTACGGCGTTCGCTATGGACGCCCTTGACCGCGCTATGCCCATGGAACGGGGTTGTCGTGCGGGGAAGTACCGCGATCAGTGTTCTGTCTATCGGCAGGAATTGAAAAGGCGCGGTATCGGTTGACATGTTCAACATAGGCCATAAGTCCGCTTATGGCTTTTATTGACTATGCTAACAATAGGAGCGAACCATGGATAAGGTGTTTGATAGCGGCCCGTTTGCGTTCATGCCGCCAGGGGCTAACCCCTACTCCCACGATTTCTATTCGTCTGGTATGAAGCTCCGAGAAGGGATCGAGGTTATGACGGCTGAAGTCGTACCCGATCAAGATGAAGCGGGGAAGATCATTAGGCGTGGTTTTAGTCTGCGCGTGATCGATCGGAAGTCAGGAAAGGCCCATGAGTTCGTTTTCATGGTACCCGTAGACTGACCGTTAATACCGTTAAAGTTAGGGACTATCTGTTAGTCCTTTCGTTTAACCGTGTTAACAATAGGAGAGCGCTATGTCTCTGGTCACTGTAGCTATGAACGGGCGACCTATCTGCCCGTCAACCGATGAAATTCTGAGCACCGATCGCTATGGTGATCGTCTGCTGAGCGGCGATGAAACCGTGGCCGACTTGCGAAACAGCGCAATTAGTGAAGGCTACACCGAAATCGTGGAATATGCCGATCTATGGTTGACGGATAAGCCGTTGCCGTACAATAAGCTGCCATGGACGTTTGAGGCAGTTTGGGAAGATCCCGATGTATCTATGGCAGAAAAGTGTCTGCTGGCACGAATTCACCGTACCGCTAAGTACGGCTCGGTCAACAAGTGGCAGGAATATGTCAAGTGGTACTATCGCCCACCGTCCGAACCGGCTGATACTGGCCGTCGTCAAGGGTTCGTAGGGTGGAAGGCCCGCGAATTGGATCGGGAGCTTGGATGATCCGGCGTCCCTGGTTTTGGCCCTTTGTGGCCTTCTGCGTCTTCTTTGTCATCTTCTTTGGAGTGTGAGCTATGGCCTATGTTCAAGTAGAACGACCAACGGTAGAACATGCCCGTAAGGTACTTTGTGAGAAGTACCCTGGAGCCCGTATCTATGCGGCTAAAGCCCATGACAGGTGGCAAGGGCGACCGGGCTGGGATGTAGCTGTTAGCGGTGTTATGCGACTTGACCGTACGATTTATGCGTGGCAATTCCGTAGGTCCGTCAACCATTGGAATCTGAACCGTATTTATATCGACAAAATTGAAACGCTTGAATGATTCTCCCCTTGACATACTATCATTAGTGTGTCATAGGGTGAACCATTGGAGAGAACTATGCAAGATATGCTTAAAGAAATTCGTAAGTCTGTAGGACGTCGTGGGTATCTTATCGACTGCTATGGCTGGGACGATGACGTTGACTGCTATGATGGCGTTTTTTGGACGTTGGAGCAATGGGGTAAACGGTACAGCGCCCCGAGTTCTCGGTTGGACATCCCCGAAAGCGGGCCGCTATGGGATACCTTCCGTTTGATCGGTGACCCTATCCGGAAACACAGTGACGTTACATGGTGGTACAGTATCACCGTTGTATTGCCAAAACCCTATAAGGGTGAGAGCGCTACGTTTCAGTCGGGCTCAAAAGCAAAAGTTACCGTGACAAATGGTAGCTGTAGGGTTAACTGTGTTTTCAGTTACACCCGTTTTGGTGAGGGCCTTGACTGCGTACCGACTTCCTTTTAACTTTGGAGAGGACTATGTATCCTGAATACCCTTTTTACGTCATTAACAGCCGCACCGAACAAGTTTTGGCCGGCGCTGAATTCAAAGAGGACGCCATCGAAATAGCTAAGGATCTACCGCCCGGCTATATCGTCAAAGTGTGGACCCGATCGTTTTGCCTTCGACAAGGTATCGACCTATCCGACTCAAATTGGAGTAATGGTCGGGGCGATGATGTGCGGTATTGGCCACAGGAATGGGGGTGATCATAAAGTTTGATGATTCTCCCCTTGACATATTGGTTTCAGTATGTCATAGGGTGAACCATTAACAATGGTTTGGGTAGTTTGGCGCGTCCTATGACGTGTCATCGTGTGAGGGTTTTAGTGTTGAAGTTTTGAAGAGACCGGTATGTCACCCTTGATCGGCACACCGGGCTAAAGCCCTCACACACTATCCTATCTCTTTTCTATGCTTGACATTGGAGAGTGTGATGATTATTCCATCCTTGGCAGACGTTTTGAACGCTTCCCCCCTTGTACCATCTACGCGATGGGAGCAAGGTAACGGTAAACATTTAGTGAAGTATTGCTTTGGACCCGACACACAACAGGTGACGGCGGGGTTTTGCGCAAAACTTAGACTGGCCTATGAACCGCAACGGGGCGAAGAAGTATATATTGCTATCGCCCCCGTTCGATACCTTGAATCCGAACGGTTCCGCACCGGGGAGACTTACGAAGACGGGACACCAATTGAGAAATACCGGGACGTTGAATACTATGTCACGCTTGTCGTTACCAGTTCCCGCGATACACGGGCTTTCAAGGGCAAGTCCTACAAATGCTACAATGACTTGACCTTCATTGGAGAAAAGGTTAAAGAAGCATATGATGAGTATGTGTCTTTTCAGCAGTCGATCACATTGGAGTGAGCTATGAATATGTCGGAAGTCCGTTTCGTTAACCCCGAAGATCGTGAAATGTGGCTCGATTTGTTTGAATACATGGGAGGTATCTTCGATCAGGATTGTCAGGATGACCCTAACTTGGGTATTGGTACGCTATAACCATTGGAGAGTAATATGAAAAGACGTGAAACAGTTATGACCGGCGACCGATACAAGCTCGTTCGTTATGATGTGAACGATAATGATGAACTGTATCCAGCGGACGGTAGGGTACCCCGCGATATTGCGGAGGATCTGTGCATGGACCCCGACGAATGGGTGCGGGTAGGCAGTCCGTGGGCCGGCGGAGCCTCAGTAATGTATTGGATGTCTAATGACGGGGAATTGCATGGAATCTTTAAGCTATAATCCTTGATTCTTTCCTTGACATACTTTCTATTCATGTTAGTATGTCAATGAATGAACCAATGATGGTTCGATTGGAGAGTGAAACATGAGTAGAAAGTTTTACGCAAAGGTAACCTGTGCAGATGGCTTCAAAGTGTCCATTCAAGCAAGTAGCTACAACTACTGCGAACCGAGATCGGATATTGCGAAAGCTTATCAAAGTGTAGAGCTTGGTTTTCCTAACAGACCTTGTGTCTTTATCAAGGACTACGCGGAAAACCCCCGCGATTTGACCGGCACAGTGTATGGTTGGGTTCCGGCCCATGTGGTACGTATGATGATCGTCGCCCATGGTGGAATCGTATCGGGTGAATGCCCCCCATTGACATAACAAACCTATTAAGTTACCATTGGAGAGTGAAGCATGGCCATAAATCTTATCGCTTTTATTATGTCCGTCTATTTTATTGCTTGGATCTTTAGGCCGGCATCTGGTTACCCGTCTAACAAAGACATTGGAGAGTGAAACATGGCATGTGCTATTACAGTAAAGTGGCTCGGACCTACAAACCATAAGCCCGATCGGTACAAAGTCCAGCGGGCCGACTACAAAGGGGGAAGAGACCCCGATCGGTGGAAGCCGATCACAATTTCGTGCGATTCTTTCCATTATCTACAGCGCGATAGGGAGCGTAAAGGGCTGGAACCGTTGCCCTTTACAGATAGTAAAGAGTATGCGCTGTATCTCTACCTCACCCAAATTTCTGAGGGTGTGACCGACAAATCGTGGTTCGGTCAATGGGTACGGGCCTTTCTTAGTGAAGACGTTACAGTCTTCGCCCTAATCCACGAAACCCAAATTGTTACCATTGGAGAGTGATATGCGAGTGACACGAAAGCTTTTGAATCAACGGCTACACAACCTTAACCAAGTTACGGGGGAGCACCCCGATGAGTATACTGTAGACAGTGAGGGCGGTCACTACAATATCGGTACGTATGTTATCGGGCACAATGCCGGAAACGTGCGACTGGAGCGTATCGACAGTGACGGGGGAGGAACCCATGAGCTAACCGGCTTTAGCTCTAAGCGTGAGCTATACTATATGATGAATGCTTTTATGAAAGGATATGAGGCGGGACTCAACAAATGTAAATAGATTCTTTCCTTGACACTGTAATCATTACAAGTTATAGTGTCATTGAATGAAACTGTTAACCATTGGAGAGTGATATGCAACACCTTGATATGAAGTCCGGCCCCGTTCCATTCATTGTCGACCCCTTGCCATGGCAATTGGCGGGCCGTAGCTACACAGCATCCGGTTATGGTAAGAAGATCCCAACCTCCCGAAAGGTTAAGGCAACGGGTGCCGATGGCCGGGAACGTTGGTATAGAGTGTACTGTCTGGTTTACAGTAACGCTCCAACATGTTACATCTGTAGAAAAGGCTTTGACTTTACCGAAAACATTGTTAGCTGATTAACCTTGGAGTGACCTATGACTATTACTTTTCCTTCCCCTGCTCAATGCTTTGAATCCCTAACCCGAACCATTGGATTGACCGATCACACGCTACTCGCGGCGTCAATCAAACCCCTCGCCACATGGAACGGGGATGGCTGCGGCACCGCATATACCGGCTATGTCATCGCTCAAAGCATTGAACGGGGCACGCTAACCCGATGGGTCTACGACCTCCGCCATAGCAAGTACACCCTAAATACAGCGGTCATTAACGGTGGCTCCTACGATAACACACCGACCTATGGTGGTGCTCTACATCTATTGGAAGATGATGGGCCGTGGATACCGAGCCGGGGCGGGACATGGCATTTGTGCCGAGACCATGATGGTGTGTGGGTTGAGGTAAATAACAAGGAAACCCTCGCATGTTATATGGTAGACCGTATGGCTACCCCGATCGCAGTCTAATCTATTACGACCCTTTTAGTAGGGTCAATCGAGTTCATCTTACATTTTGTCCTTGACAATACCAGCACACTCCATTAAGGGTAGAGTGTAAGATGGGTTCCATTGACTTTATTGGAAAGATTTAAGGGGATATTGTACATAACCCTTGCCGGGGTTGGGCGGGCTAAGTAGTGAAAGGCTCGGCAAAGCTAACACGTATTAGCGCGGGTTCGATTCCCGCTATCCCCACGATTACGTTGACTTTATTATAAATACTTTTGGAGAGGTGAAACATGAAAACTGTTATGTCTGAATTGCAACGTCTATGGAATTCGGGCCATGCCTATCTGACGGACGACCTTCTATATAACCATATGCCGTCTGGTAGCGGCTTTGATTCTGGCGTCGAACTGGTTAGCTTAACCCCAGAAAAGGTGGTATTTGAAGCACCGTTTCATCATATGAATGAACACGGTATGTATGATGGATGGGTTACATATATTGTAACTGTTCGCTCGACATTCACCGGAAACGATGTTACAGTAAGTGTGAAGGGCTACGATAACACCGCCCGAAAGTATGCAGACGAACTGCATCGTATGTATATTGCAGAAACATTTTACTACGATTTGTTTGACAAAGACATTGGAGAGTGATATGCCTTGGCCAAAAGTACCTTCTATTCGTCCTGCCCATACTCTACCCCGTGTAAAGCTCGGACCCCCGCGTCGGGGACCGAATGGCCCTGACTTCAAAACAGAAGTATTGCAGTCGATGGACTACGATCCTGTTCGGGCTTTTATCCGTCGCCGCCGTATGTCGGGGTGGTCAATCAGTAAAATCTACTGGCTGGGCTTTGAGCCCGGTAGGACAGGATTCGCCGCAACAAAACTGGAAGTAAGGAGTAAAGACGACGGGTGGCCCTCTATGACATTGGAAGAATACCAGAAAGTATGTGACATTATCTTTGGAGAATGATATGCGAGTTAACCCTACTACTGAACAATGGTTTTCTGTTTCGGACGATATTCAAAAAGCGTCCGCCCTTCTAACGGCCGTGTCTGATAGACTGGCTAACGGTCAAGGGTTCGCCGCCCATTGGACCGGCGGTGATACCTCCGACACCCAACACCCGGAAGTAATCAAACTTAGGGCGACGCTTAAAGAGGTTAAGTTTGCATTGACTCAAATGGGATGTGCCGCAGTTAATGCAGGAGTAGAAACAAAATAATCTATTTTTTCCTTGACACAGTGATTGCTTGACTATTACAACAAAATGATTAAAGGATAAACTATGCCTAACGGTTATGATACTGGCCGCGAACGATTTAACATGTCTTGTATGGTTGACTCAATCATTAAGGATTGGTCAAGCCATAGGGGAGACCGCCGCACGATTAAACAATCTATTAAAGAAGCATATAACTATTGCTTGACGCGCCATCCTTCTAAGGCAGAAGGCAAGCGTAACCTTGGAAACCTTAGCGATTGGTATGATGGAGTCTCTGATGCAGCGTAGTACAGACCGTTCTAACTTTTATTCTGGCATTGCCATTACAGCGATTAAAGGCGGCGTTAATCATTGGGCCGTAGTAAAGCGCTATAATAACACCGATGAAAACAATGTTACGGCCATGGTCCGTGACTGCGAAGACCCGGAAGAACCCTGGACATTGATCAACAATGATGCTATTGCATCGGCGCTATGTAAGCTAAAGGAGGGAAAGGTACAGACAAGGAGGGGTCAAAAGTTCTGGGCAGAAGTTTACCGTACAATGGAAGGCGCAGATATTGACGCTTCCGACGCCGATGTTATTGTACAGGTAGCTTGTTACGGTTCTATTGTTTTTGGTTGATTAATCCTTGGAGTATGATATGTTTCCTGAAACAGTTACTTGGAATGGTGAAGAATACGAAGTTCCTTCTTTCGAAGAAATCCAAGCGTGGGTATATGATTCGGTGTGTGAGTCCGTCACGGGTCATACAGTAGAGCCCGATGGTTATGGTCCCGATGATAGTCCATCATGGCTAATCATCCTCGGACTAATCTGATTAACTTTTTCCTTGACATTGTGATTGTAGGAAGTTACAATGTCATTGAATGAGATAGTCATTAACTATTGGAGAGTGGCATGAACCGCAAAAACTGGTGTAATGGAGAGAAGTCTGTCAATGCTCGTCATAGACGTAAGCCGGCCCATGAATCCGATCGTGTGGATAGAGCGCACGAAACGAAAGTTAGACAGGCGGCAAAAAAGATTATTGACAAAGCATTGAGGAGTGATTAACTTACAAACATTGGAGAGTGACATGTCGGGCTTTGTACAGTTTCTTATTAACTTACTCACACAGGATGAGGGTATCAGTCTCGATGTTTGGGATTCTGCCCTGAAGTTTATTCACAATCAGGACTGGACAACTAACTTAGACCCTGTTATTAGTAGTGTGGACATTGTAGATGGTAGGGTGTTCCTGCCACCCAGCGCGACGATGGACGATTAACTTACATACATTTGGAGTGACACTATGTCTAAGATCATTGAACGAATCCAAAAGCTTATGCGCCTTGCCGATGGTAGCGAGGGCAACGAATCAGAAACCGCGATGAGAATGGCACGCCGTCTTATGACGGAACATGCGGTAACCGAACAACAGTTGGCCGAATCAGATCGACCGTCTGACCCCCTTGTCAAAATGACGGTATCGTTTGTAAAGAACGAGTTGTCAATCGACGAATCTAAGCGCCGTTACCGAGGTCAAAAAACCCAACAGTGGAAACGCGACCTTGCCTTTTCTATCGCCTATTACCTTGATATTAAGGGGGCCCAGAGTAGCGGCACAAATATGTTCCACTTCTATGGCTATCAGTCTGACTGTGAGATTGCAGTCTATCTTTACACTGTAGTAGCTAATCAGATTGACAAGGCGGCTAAGGCTTATTGTAAAAGCCCTTCATGGGAAGACCGACACAAGCACGGCAAGACATTGGGGGCCGAGTTCCGTCAATCGGCTGTTAGCGGGCTACGGTCTAAGCTACGAGAAATGAAGAAGACGGAACCCGAAGAAAATCCCGATGGCTTCGCCCTTATGGTTAGCCGTAAGAAGCAAGTAGATCAGTGGGTTTCAGATAACTTTACCTTTGGTAAAGGAGTTGCTCGAAAGGGGGCAAGTCATTCGTCTGCCGGGTACAAAGCCGGTCAACGTGTTAGACTAAACAAGGGGGTATCGGGAGCATCTAACACACGACGACTTACTGGTTGATTCTTACCTTGACACTATGATGTAAGATGTTATAGTGTCATCGTATGAAACAATCATCCTTGGAGAGTAACATGAAGATTAAACGTACCTCTATGCTAACTGGTATTGTACGAACTAAAGACTTGCCAGTCACTCGACAACAGATTAAGGAGTGGGAAGCCGGCGCGCTGATTCAGGATGCAATGCCTAATCTATCCGATGATGATAGAGAGTTTGTAAAAACGGGCATTGTAGCAGAAGAGTGGGCGGCTCTCGGGGGGAAAGAATGAAAGACTTGTATGCGGTACTGTCTACGTCTGATTCATTGGGACATCAACACGCCCTAATGTCTATTGTCAAGGCGGCTAAGGCTTGTGATTGGTTTCCCGACAACGGAGTAAAGATTGAATCAGAACACCTTGACAGTAACTTTCTACGTGTTATTGTAAAGATGCCAGAAGGGTTCTTCGAGCCTTCACAGATTGAACAGGACAACTTTAACCCTGGTGTGGCTATCTGGTTTAGCCCGTCACCATTTGGATTTGAAACTATTGGAGAGGCATAATGAACCTTCAAATTTGCAGCGACTCTTTTGAAAGCCCGGTTATTGGGGCCGACACCCTACATGAACTACTTGTAGATTTCCTACAGGGACTTGACATTGAAGAACATTTCTCAGACCACTTTGAATCTCTTGCATCTTATAACTTTGTAGAAGAGGAGGACGTAGAGGATCTAACCAACGTGGCCGTAGAAGATTTTAGAGAGATGTTGGCGCAAGCTATCATTGTAAAGGAGATTGAAAATGTCTGATACCCCTTGGATTCACGATGAAGTAACCCGTGTGGTTAAAAACGACGAAAACCTTTACACAGCGGCCCGTGGTTATAAACGCCGCTACGGCATTAAGGAAGGTGCATATGCTTTTCATTCCGCTGTAGGTGAGCGGTTGTCTAAAATGATTGGGCACAAAGTATCAAAAACGGCCATTGTAACAGTAATGCGGAACGTGTGATGGCTCGCTACTTTGCAGTTAAACAGGGTGACACCACCTATGTAACAGATGGTGTTACTTACTATGCGGGTACTATACGGGGCAGCGACGTGATCGGCGTCGGTCTATTCGCAAAGATTGTAGATATCGGAGGTTGCGGTTCCCCTGGTTACGACGAAGGTTCCTTCTACCCTAAGTCAAGCCTGGGCTTAGACAGGAAGGAAACACCCGACCTTAACAAAGAAAATGTAGAGGATTTGGGAGAACATGTTTCATTGGATGCAGCCGCCTCTTATTGGTTTGATTTCTACGAATACGATTGACTAACTTTTTCCTTGACAATCTGGAGTAAATATTGTAGATTGTCATTGAATGAGATAATCAACATTAACTTTGGAGAGTACAATGCCTGACATTAACTGCACCGTCTGTGGCGAGTCCTGGGACCGATACGGTCTCTACCATGGGGATGTCTCCCCCGGTGAAGCTGACGCCATTCTGAGCGGCAAGGGGTGCCCTTCCTGCTCCGGCTACCACCCTGAGACCGACGAGGATCATGGGTACGACCCCGGCGCGATTGACGATACGTCTATTGTCTTTGAGCAATGCGCCCATTGTGAAGTAGCCCTTACAGCCGACGCGGATAAGTTTACCTATTCGCAATGGGGCCGAGTGGATAAAGGGGACAGCACTATCCGCGCCCTTGCTGAAAAGATTGAGGCTATCGGTGAATCGTACGGTACGCCCCTCGCCCGAAACCTTTGGAGCCGTAGCCGGGATTACGCCGAGTTTCACGAGGTAGGCGGAGACATCCTATGTACAAAGTGTGCCCCTATCTGTGACCATTGTGGTGAGCCGATCGACCCCCGTGGAGAAGAAAATATTTACCATGAAATGAATGAGTACCATGTTGAATGTTATTTGGAGGTTGAATCAGAGCAAAACTACGAATACTTTATCGAACGTATGGATGAAGTTCTACGTAAGAATGATATGGAAGTTAATGGAGAGACTCATTATGATAAAATCCAAAGTTCCGTAGACTGGGATGGCGGAGATACTTATCAGGAGCCCACCGACCATCAGGTTATCCAAGCATTCATTGACACTCACCTATCAACCCTAATCCATACAGATTTTGGAGGCCCCTACACAGAAAAACAATGGAAAACACTATTGACAAAGATTGAAAACGACGATACTGGAGATTTGGCAGACTGGCTGCCCGAAGGAGATGGCAACTACAGAGTATTTGTAACAAGCGACCGCTCTCTTTATGGCATTTTTGAGTCCGAAACCCATATGAAAGTTATTACGGAGTACAACACACAAAATGTTCTTTAAGTTTTACCGTTCTTACCGCAACCGCCGCTGAACATTCACCCCTTGACATTAGAGTAGTCAGGAGATTACGTTAATGTCATCGGGTGAGGGTATGGTGCCCTCGAAAGACTGCCAAGAAACTAAAAAAACTTCCTTGACAGTCTAACTCAACCCGTTAAGTGTAGTTTGAAAGAAGGGATGCCTCAGTCCTTCCAACCTTAAAACCTTGTCTGAGGATTCAACCACAACCTGTACATTGGAGTACATTATGTCTGACGCTACTACTGCAACCCGTTTCCGCCTTACTTCCGATCCTCTTGCTGATGGTCACGAAGATGAATTTGCAATGTACAAGTTCATCAAGAACGGCCCTAAGCACATCACGCAAGCTGCTGGTGGTAACCTTCGACTCAACGGAGCGACCATTACGGAGACTCAGGGCAACACTGCCCGCCGTCTGATGGAGTCTGAGGGGCTTACCGACATCGGACAGGTTATCCGTATGCTTCTGGATCAGGCAGCTAACGGGTGACATTCGAAAACTGGGAGGCGCTACAGACTTGGATTGTAATATATCTTTTCTGTAGCGCCTTATTTAGCCACTGTAGCAGCGGATAGGAGTTTGGGTATGCAACGGGTAGATTTAGCAGCTAAAATTATTACTACGTCAATGTCTGACGCAGGTGTTACGACCCCGCAAGCTATCTCGGCACTTATGGCTAAGCGGGTGTTTCAAAAACTAAAGAGGTCTACGCTAAGGTACTACGTAAGTAAAGCGTTTGACCAACTTGTAGATACAGGAGAGTACAGAGTATTGCCTGAAGGTAACTCAAACAAGTTGATTAGCCTGAACGGGCCGCGAGACCGTATCAGGTTTGAGGCCGCAGAAATGCGAAAGGGGGGAACACCTAAAAAAGATATTGTACAGATTCTTTCTGAAGATTTTGGATTGACAAAGGGTAATATTAAACAGTATATTAAAGGAACAAACTAATGTCGCGCCAACCGATTCAACCTACTATGACTAAACGAGAGATTGAAGCAGAAGTTAAAACCCGCGATTCAGGTAGAGTAGAAGTATGGGAAACTGTACCGACTGAGTATCAGGACAGCGGGGCTAATGACGAAGGTTATGGTTACCAATACTGTAGAGAATGTGAGGCTGTAACCGAGCATGATGATTGTGGTAACTGTGTTGCAGGTCATTGGTGGTAATATAAGGTTGCTAACTTCGAGGGGTGGTTCCTGGGGGATAGGGGGTTAGCAGCCAAAGCCGCTGGCACACCGGTTAAAGTGTGCCCAGAGTAAACTGAAATATCCAAAGGGAATGTACCTCACAGTAATGTGATACCTACCTGTGTAGAGCGATCTACGGCAGGCACGTCGAGTAAGTCTTTCTGAGATAAGCTCATTGGCCGAAGTTCCCCACGTTGGTTGACGTAGCCAAGACCAACACCCTTTATGCCTCGGTAGCTCAGTTGGATAGAGCATCGGCCTTCTAAGCCGAATGTCATAGGTTCGATCCCTATTCGGGGCGCTTAACTTTATTGGAGAGAACAATGGAAGACAGAGACTTTGTGATTATCCTTGACGATGGTACGACGTTTGGCTACCTGAGCGGAGCCAGCATCCTACAGGTTCCCGGTGACTTGAAGGGCGCCGAGTTGGCTAAGTACGTAGAAGCTAACAAACAATGGACGGAGCCCGTCAATATTGTAGAGGACGGCGAAACCATTATGATCATTCAGCGGATTGACCGCGATTGACGATACGGGCGAGTGGTGGAATTGGTAGACACATGAGACTTAAAATCTCCCGGCCATAGGCCATGCGGGTTCGATTCCCGCCTCGCCCACTTCTTTCGGGTTGTTAGCTCAGTCGGTAGAGCACCGGCCTTTTAAGCCGATGGTCCTGGGTTCGAGCCCCAGACAACCCACTACCTTATAAGTGACTAATATGTTTACCCTGTTTGCTTTTGTTGTTGGTAGCTCTAATCCTGAGTTGCCTGATGCTCCTGAGTGTGTTATAGACCAGTGCAATAAAAACACTTGTTCTGTTGAAACACCCGAAGGTTCTGTAAAAGTAAGAAAGAAACTAAATTATAAAGAGGGAGTCATTGTAGATTGCCCTCTACCTAATACGGGCTCTTAGCTCAGTTGGTCAGAGCACCCGGCTCATAACCGGATGGTCCTCGGTTCAAGCCCGAGAGAGCCCACTACCTTAACCATTGGAGAGATGTATGAATATTTTTGTAGTACACAGAAACCCAGAGCTTGCGGCACAGCAGCTATGTAACAAGCATGTTGTTAAGATGACACTTGAAACAGCTCAGCTACTTTGTACTACTGCTCATGTATTGCGGGAGCAGGGTAAGCTGGACATTGATCCGGCAGACATCCCCTACCGTAAGTGTCACGTAAATCACCCCTGTACTATCTGGGCCCGGCAGTCATTGTTTAACTACCACTGGTTGGGTATTCATGGGCTGTCACTGGCAAAGGAATACACGTACCGCTACGGTAAGACTCACAAGTCAGAGGCGGTTATTAAATGGGCTGTAGGTTTGGACGTTGATACAGCGTTCCCCTCAGAAGACCCTACACCTTTTGCTCTTGCTATGCCTGATGAATACAAACAAAAATGTGTTGCATCATCTTACCGAGCGTATTACATGGGGGAGAAAGTAAGATTCGCAGTTTGGACAAGACGGGAGCCGCCCCCTTGGTGGCATGAATACATGAATAGTTTGGAGGCAGTATGATTAAGTTTACATTGGACGAGTTGTACACGACTATCGTGACACACCTTAAAGCAGGCGGTAAGCAATCGTTAGCAAAAGATTACTGTTTAGGCTCCCCTCAGTGTATGTACCATGGGGCAGATGGCGCTAAGTGCTTCATCGGACTAATGATTACTGACGAAATGTATGATGCTTCCCTGGAAAACGGCGTAGCGTCAGGTGACTTGATCCGTATGAATGTCATCGGACAAGATGACACGGGACCGCACAGCGGGTACGACTTTTCAGATGCTTTGTCCAAGCTACAGGAAATCCACGATACGCCGTATAATTGGGAAGATGACGGAGAGTTTGCGGCTTGGGGCGTACTTGAAGCATGGGCTAAAGAGTTTGAGGTGTCGGTATGATTACGGTTAGTTCGCAATATGTGTACACAACAGTTTTTAACCACCTAAAGAACGGCGGGCGGCAAAGCGCTGTACCTCATGCCAACGGCATTGGGTCTAAGTGTTTGTACAGGGGGCCGGACGGGGCTAAGTGTTTCATTGGGCTGCTGATTCCAGACGACAAGTTTGAGCATGAATGGGATAACGGTAAGTCTGCGTTAGACCTCGTGCACGAAGGTAAAATTATTGTTGAGGGCAAAAACAAAGACCGTTCGGGGTATTTTTTGAAGCGTATGCAGCAAATGCACGATGCTGAAGAAAACTGGGATACTAACAGTGGGGAGTTTATCGCCTGGAAAGAGCTGAAAGAATGGGCTAAATACTATAATGTTCAGGTAGATAATTGTTGAGCGCCCACGTGGGGCACGTTATAAAGGCCACACCGGGATTAGGTTATTCATAATCCAGTGAGAGCTAACGCTAATGCGAGTAATAGAGACCATCGAATATATAGGAGACAGAGCACAGATAGCTATGATTGTAGGGTCTGTGCCTGTTGAGGGTGGTGGTAGTGTATCTATTTTGTACGCTAATGGCCCGGCTGTAACTTTGTTTGGTTACCCATCTCAGCGAGCTATGATTGCGTTAGATGTAAGATCGCTAATGCCTCCCACCATTGCTAAGGACCATAAGGCTAATGTGTCCGCTTATGTGGACAGAGCTAACGGGGGGTCCGTAAGAAGCAGTAGTATTATGGGTAGCTGGCGGGCTGTAACAGGGGTTAAAGCTGATGGAAAGCCTACATACGTATACGCTAATGTGTGCGATATTCGTAATGACGATGAGCGGTACTTTCTTGCGTTCTTTATGGACAGAAGCGATGACGTAGAACGTGAGGCTAAGTTAGCTGAAGCTGTAAGTTGCGCAGAAGTTTCTATGAAAGAAGCTGAAAGCGCAAGAGAAGCAGCAGAAGATGGATTACTTAAACAAAAAAGATTGTCAGGACAAATAACTTTATTACGTCAGATATTCGCAGGCACAGTAGGGTTGATAGCCCTGTTAGGTGTGCTGATTGTAGCTCAATGGGTTACTGGTACTACTGACCCTGAAGGTTTGGCTATGATAGAAAGAGTGCTGCTTGTGTTAACAGGCATACTTGGATCAGCTATGGCTTCTGTATTCGACAGCAGGAATAATAATGGCGATTAGTTTATTGCAACCTTTTCAGTTTTACAGACACCACTCAGGCAGATTATACTTACTTCTGTTTGTAGTTAATAGTGAATCTTACGATGACGCCAAGTTTCCTACACTGGCTGTTTATGCAGGCCGCAGTCACGGTATGTTTAGATTCTGGGCGCGGCCAGTAGAACAGTTCCAAGAAAAGTTTAAAAGGGCAGACGTAACAATACCATCGTATTTCAGTCCTTTTTATAATCAGTTAAAACAATCATGGTGTAGGTTTGAAATGCTAAAAAATGGAGAGTAAATGGAAAAGTTTTTGATTATCCTATTATGCCTTTGTATTTTTGTTTTTGGTTTTATTATGGGGGCGGACCACGAAAAAGCTAAAAAGGCTACGGCCTGGGCTGACACTCTAAGTCATATGGTGAAAGGCGATGTGGTGCTTTCTCCCGGCTCAGTTTGTGTGATTTCTGCTGACCCGGCCCTTGACGAACACGTTTTCATGGGGTATCTTTCCTCGTGCCGCAGAGCTTGGACGGCACGCAAACATTCTGAATGAACTATTAACATACTTTATTATTGGAGACTGACTATGAATGTTAACGAACTACGATTTCTACAACGTGTGAAAGAGCTGTTTGCTGTCGAGGCAGACGGTGAGCGCATGATCGATATGGTCAAAGAGTACGTTAAGTACGATGACGACCTGCAACACTTTACAATGAAGGCGCTTGTAGAGGAAGGCTTTTTTCACGAAGCTTCTCAGGTGACAAGCATCCCTGTCTATTACACACCAGACCTAACCTTTATCGAACGTAACCAAAAGAGATTGACTGAGTGGAACGACCCCAAAAAAGTTGTTGCCTCCTGCTCCCACACTTTAGACCAAGCTATGGGTGACGCCCCAGAATACGTAAATGGTAACTGGGTTGATAACGGTATTGGTCACTACGAGTACCAAGGTTGCCCTGGTTTTCATACTCAGCCTGACTATGAGTATGAAGTTGTAGAAGGCCCGATAGAATGGTGGGAAGCGTCAAAGACTATTTTGACGGACGAAGAACTAAAAGAGCTTATGGAAGTAGACGGTACCTTTAGCGTTACTGTTGAGGGCGCGGCTTCAGTCGAGCTTGCAGTTCACGATGTTGAGATGACATTGGTTGAAGTTACTGAAGTGAAGTATTCAGGCAAGGTCAATGATAAGTGGGTGACCACCCATACTGAAAACGTATATATTTATAACTTTTCTGGCATTGTTAGGGAGGCGGCGTGATTACACCTACAGACCATCAGATGGAAGGGCTGACAGCAGCCCTGACAGATATGAATGAGACGGGTACCGGGATCATTGACGGGTACGCCGGAACGGGCAAAACCGCCATTGTGGAATGGCTGCTTGAAAATGAATGGAAGGGTGACGAGGTAATGATGCTCGGCCCTACTTGGCTGTCTGTCAAGGTAGCTGTGCAGCGAACGCACATTACAGGTAAGTCTATCCATGGGGCGATCTCAGGACGGGCTTACATGGACGAGGACGGCAGACTACAGTTTGGTAACTGGAGGGCTGACAAGCTACCGCGTAACGGTATTGTGTGGCTCGATGAGGCTTCCATGGTTGGTACGTACCTGGGCTCTCGGCTACAGGAACAGCTTGATACAGCTCGATGTAAACTGTTCGTAACAAAAGACCCGTTTCAGTTGCCCCCGGTGAAAGACTCACCATTTTTCAAGCCCGAAGATACATCGTTCACCTATACGGAGATTCACCGGCAGACAGCCGGCATCGGCGTCCAAGCGCTAACCGCCATTAGAAACAAGGAGGTTACTAACTATTCGGCCCTGCGCAGTTACCTGTCTAATAACTCAGATCAAAAGTCTGCGGACACTGAGATGAAGGCGGTGGGGGAGATGTCAGACAGAGTGTGGAAGCGCTTTGTAGATGCTTATGGTCAAGGCAACGAAGGCCAGATTATCGTACATAGAAACAAAACCCGAATCGCACTAAACGCTAACATCAGATTCCACAAAGGTTACATGCAACAAGGACCGTTAGTGGTCGGAGAAAAGCTAATCTCTACTTCAAACGCAGGTAACTTTATCAACGGCGATACATTTATTGTAGCTCATTACGAACCGTATACCGGAACTCAGTTTGAAGAGATTGAACGTCTTAGTCCCAGTAGACTTAACCTAACTACTGTAACTGCTGAAGACGGTCGGTCTTGTGTCATTTCGGTGTCAGCCCTTGAAAAAGGTTGGGGTAAAGTTGTCGGACCTGTTAACAAGGCTTTGAGAAAGATTGGAGGCAAGAACAAACGTAGGTTGTCTACGTTGCTGCGAAACATTGTTAATGTAGATTATTCTTACACAATGACTGCGCATAAGGCGCAAGGCTCACAATGGGCTAATGTTTTGTATGTTTGGGAACGGTCAATCAACGGGCTTAGAGATCCTGACAATCCTTTTGCTTTTTTGCGGCACCCTTATACAGGCATGTCGCGATACCAACAAAATTGTTTTATTACTTATGGAGCATAAACATGAAGCACTTATTTAGTAACGAGGCTCTGAGAGACGAGCTAAAGCATGTCTTGAACTTCACATTCATCGAAGAAGATTGTGACGGGCGATTACAGTTTATGACTCAGCTTGTGGGGCATTTCTGGATCTGCGTAGAGTTGGACGACGAAGAGGAAGGCTATCGGGCGTCTATCGTTATTAACGAAGATGGCGACAAGCAACCTGAACCTGAGTCAATGATTGAAGTGTTTAACTTCAACAGCGCTACTGCTGCTGGAGCTTTTGGGGGATGTGCAAGATTTTCGAGCAAGTATTTTGAATCTATCCAGAAGCGCCGTAATCTCGCTGAGAAATCCGCCCAACAGGCTGAAGCCTATATGGTCAAGTTCGGCGGTATCTCAGGTAAGCAACGGGCTTTGATTCGCCATTGTTGCGAACAGCTTGACGTGTCTTTTAGAGGCACTAATCGCGAAGACGCTGATCTGTTCTTAGATAAGTATGCCCACAGACTGAAGAGGTAACATAAAGCATGACAAGTATTTTTAGTTTTATTATTTCTACTGCTATTGCAGGGCCACTTGCAGATGGTTACAAGGGCGTAAAGTGGGGAGCATATAGAACATTCCCCGCCCCAACAAAAAACTGCGTAGAGGGTAATGACGAAGGTATTGCCTGGGTCTGTGAACAGACTATCGGAGAAGTTACGGTTGATGTTGCTTACGCTTACTACCATGAAATCTTTTACGCAGTGGTGGTAGTGGGCAACAGTTACAGCGATTGTGGTTACCTGATGAATACCTTTGAGGCAGGTTGGGGGGATAGCACACCCCAAAGTGAGTTCCTTACGGGCAGAATGGATAAGCGGATCTGGAGAGACGAAGAGGTTTTTGCAGCGTTTGACTACACGCAGTATACCACTAACTGTGAAATCTATATGATTAACAGCGCTCTTATGACTAAGATGGAATCAATTGAAAAAGCTAAAGCTGCTAAGGGTGTTATAGACTTATGATTAAATACATCGGCTCCAAGCGTAAGCTTCTGCCCCAGGTTGAGGCAGCGATTAGACATTGCGCCCCTCCTGGGGCGTCGGTAGTCGATCTGTTTAGCGGAGCCGGCCATGTGTCTAAGCATCTGCGTAGTTGTGGTTACGTAGTAACTGCCAATGATTTAAACTACTATGCTTACTGTGTAGCTTCTGCGTACCTAAAGTTTGACAACGCTGAAGCTGCCAAGTACATGAAGCCTTCATTGGCCCGGTTCAATGCAGTCAAGGAAGGCACATTAGGCTACTTCACGCAGACGTTTTGTATAGATGCTATGTTTTTTCAACCTAAAAATGGTAGTAGGGTTGACACGATCCGAGAGGCTATCGAGCAGGGCAAGCCCTACGATAAGTTTTACTTAGCTTACTTAGTGTCGTTAATGGAGGCTGCGGATAGGGTAGACAACACGACTGGTGTGCAGATGGCCTATCTAAAACACTGGTGCAAGCGCTCCCACAACGACCTCCACATGCGCCCTCTGGAGATGCCTGACGGGCCGCAGGGGGCCGCCAGATGCGGTGACGCGGCTACGTTCTTCACTGCTCGCCCGGCCCCGGTTGATGTTGTGTATATGGATCCTCCCTACAACCAACACAATTACCGGGGTAACTACCATATATGGGAGACTCTGTGTAGATGGGATAAGCCGGAAGCATACGGCAAAGCCCGTAAAAGAATTGATGTTAAAGACAAAGACTTTAAGTCAGACTTTAACTTTAAGCGCAAAGCCCATGATGCTATGTTGAATGTCATTCAGTCAGTCAAGGCTAAGCATATAGTTGTCTCGTTTAGTAACGAAGGTTACATAAGTCGAGATGAAATGATTAAGATGCTATCAACACGAGGTAACGTGGAGGTGTCCAGTTACGACTATGACAGATATGTAGGAGCCCAAATAGGCATACATGACTTGGAAGGAAACAAGGTCGGTGAAATAAGCCACCTTAAAAATAAAGAACATATTTTCATTTGTGAGGTTACAAAGTAATGGCTACACTATTTACTGTTGAAGGGGAAGAAAAAACCGTAGAACCTAAAGGAGACACATTCTCTTTAGAGGAACTACAAAAATACGTAGAGGGATATGTAGAAATCGTTACGCTTAAAGATAACAAGCTATTGGCGGTGAACGAAGAGGGGCGGCTGAAAAATCTGCTGGTAAATATCCCCGCGAGCCGAACAGCGAAAATGTTGATTGTTGGCCCCGCATTACTCTTAGAGTCTGAGCAAATAGAGTGAGACGCTACCGGAGTAGAATAATTTTCTACCTAAAATGGGTACTTTACCCTTGCCGACTTCTATTCTACCGCATAAGAGATTGGAGTGGGACGGGCGGACCTATCCCGCAGAAACTATACAACCAAAATACATGGCCTCCTGTAGAGGCTTTGGAGTTTAATATGTCTGAAGAAGCTGTTGAAGCCGCACCTCCCGCAACTCCCGCCAGTGGTGTTACCGCTGCCCTTAACCAGCACACCCAGCTTTTGTCTGAGCGCGCCGCAATCATTGCCCAGATCGAAGGTGTCGGCTCTTTAGAAGACGCCCTGGAAGCAAACGAAGCCGCTATTGACGAGCTTCGCCCAGCTCTGGTTGACGCTTTTGCTGCTGCCGGTCTTGCTGCTCCTGACTCGCTGCCCCTTATCATGCCTACGGTTACTTGGGTTCGTAACGAACCTTCGTACAAGTTCTCGCAGGCTCGACTGGAACGTCTCCAGTACATCACTTCGGTGAACGAAGTGACCCATGATGATGAAGGTTGGGCCGACGTTGTTACCTCTACTGGTATCGACGGTAAGGGTAACGCCATCAACGTCCTTCGCTCTTACGCAGCCGCAGGCTTTCTTAACAAGGATGGTCGGGGCAAGAAGGCTGTGTACTCCGTGAACATGGAGCACCCCCGTGTTGTTGCTGACTTCAACCGTGAAGACGCAGACTGATACGGTTACTGTCGCTTAGAGCGCCTTGCTGCTCGCGATACATTGTGTTAGGTTTCCTTGCAGGTATGGACCTAATTTCAATGTATCGCGGGCATTTTTGCGAGGTAACATGAACCCTCTGGATTATTTTTACGCTGTAACGTCCGAGCCTTTTGCGGGAGTAACCGCAGAAGACGTAAAGTGGGCTAACTCATTAGGGGTTAAATACGGTGGAGTTGGTACAGCAGGGGGCACCGGTAACCAGGGTGACGCCGCAAGACATGTAGCGTTAGGTTATTTAGCTGCGGCGGCAGATGATCGCCGGGGTTACGCGCCGAATTGGTCTAAGAACTTAGCGCAGCTTAAAGAGTATTTTCAAGGGTCTCTATCTCGTAGAGACGTAGATCAAGCAATGGATCTGCACAACAACTCAATCGGGTTTGAGCTGCATAATATTGCAGGCTCAGACATGAAAGCTTTTGAAGGCTTATTAGATGATATTATGCAAGACCCGCTCAAACTTCAGTCTGTAGACGACGTACCTAAATCCCGCTACCGCAGCATGAGACCTATGTATGTAGAAGAAGGGTACATGCTGTATAAAACAGGTAAAAAAGCGGACCCTAACTTAGACCCCCCAAAGAAATAGCAACCGCTACCACTTAACCTTCGGGGCGTCTATAACTTCCTGGGGTGCTGGTGTGGTTCTGTAGTTGGGTTCTTCTTCAGGGGCGTTAAGCATTTCGTCATCGGCTATCAGGTCTCTAAAGTATTTAGCATTGATCCTGAAGCCGCTAACGGTACGTCTTGCCCCGCCTGGAAGTATTCGCCTTTCGGTGGTCTTAGTATGCTTTACCCAATCATCAAAGTTCTTATCGTCGTAGTTAGCTGTACCGTCGAACAGGAAGTAGCCGTTCTTCATCCAAGCTGTAATAGTCTGCCGGAAAGATACGCCTTCTTCTGCTAAGAAGTATTTAAGGTGTGTTTGACTTACCACTAAGTAAGGCTTGCCCTTCTGCGGCCACGCAGCCCAGATAGAAGAGTTTTCGGTAGCTCCGAGGCCCACTACATTGTGTGGGTGGTGCATCAGGTTGGTAATGAGATTGCGAAGCGCCCGATCTCCACGGTTAGCCTGATAGGTAGCATCTTTCATAATGCTCTTTACAAGCTGCTGCATGTCACTTTTAGGTCTGGGTAACTGCAAAAAGTCGCAAGCTAAGTCGCCGGCAGTGAGAGCTGCGGCAATGCTTTTAGCTACCCGAGATCCAACAGAGCAAGCTGCGTAAGCTTCCAACCTTTCCAAGTGGCTTTCGTATAAGTTAGCCAGAATAGCAGGGCATTCATCTTCATCTGCATCAGCCTGGAGCTTCATAAGAAACTCAACCCACTTACGGCCTAGTACACCGTAAACTTTGATGCACTCTTTGTCTAACCATTTAATATCTTTACCTGTACCAACAGGATCGAACTTACCGAACGGCGGGTATTCAATCGGCACAATACGGGCTCGGGCACCTTCATCATCGCGGATCACGCGGTTCATAGACTCTTCGCCAGTTATCATGGCGTTAGTCCACCATGTAGCCCCTATTCGTTTACTTCCGTCTTTCATCAGACGATCAAAGCCGCCCCCATCGTGCCAAGCGTAGATACACTTAACTAAGTTTTTGACTCCTCGGTTCGCCCCATACTTTGTAAGCTGGTGCTTGGTGTCATCGACAACCATAGAAATAGATCCGAATACGCCGCCCGATTCTTCGAACTCCCGCATAGATTTATTCCACGTTGTTCCGGCGTCACTTGGACCGAACCCAGGACGACCGTAAACCCATGAATACAGCTTAGCTGTGATAGACTTACCGGTACCTGTCTGAGCCCCTACGTCTAACATAGAGGGCTTCACATCGTAGGGTCTAAGTAAGTGGAGCATCGGCCCAGCAAGAGAGTGGTACAAGGCAAACATGGGTATTTCGTACTTACGCACAACCTCTAATATTCGCATTGTATCGGGCCAGGAGCCTTTCTTTTTAAATGCTTTCATCTGACGTTCAAACCC
>Ga0209232_1000031_pt1 | contig 84235 bp, 84 predicted proteins | sample ETNvirenome_2_60_FD_184066 | JGI IMG/M metagenome (GOLD analysis project Ga0209232, IMG submission 184066) | Marine viral communities from the Pacific Ocean - ETNP_2_60 (SPAdes) (version 2) | ecosystem: Environmental > Aquatic > Marine > Oceanic | place: Pacific Ocean | collected 2013-06-22 | reverse complement strand
GGCGGCGAGCTCGAACGCGCGCTCGCCGCCGGCATGGCGCCCGAGGACATCGTCTTTTCGGGGGTCGGCAAGACCCGCGCCGAACTGGCGCAGGGGCTCGACCGCGGCATCGGCCAGTTCAACATCGAACATGAACCCGAGGGCGTTGCGCTCGCCGAAATCGCGCTTGCCAAGGAAATGACCGCGCGCGCCGTGCTCCGCGTCAATCCCGACGTCGATGCGGGCACCCATGCCAAGATTTCGACCGGCAAGGCCGACAACAAGTTCGGCGTCGGCATCGACGTCGCGCCCGATATCTTCGCGCGCCTCGCGGCGCTCCCGGGCCTCCAGATGCGCGGCATTGCGGTGCATATCGGCAGTCAGCTGACCAGCCTCGACCCGCTCGAGGCGGCGTTCACCCGCGTTGGCCGCCTCGTCGCTGACCTGCGCGCCGCGGGGCACAGCATCACCCATGTCGATCTGGGCGGCGGGCTGGGCGTTCGTTACAAGGCGGACGACAATCCGCCGTCGATGGCAGATTATGGCGCGATGGTCGCGCGGGTGACCAAGGATTGGGACGTCACGCTGATGTTCGAACCCGGCCGCGTCATCGCGGGCAACACCGGCGTGCTGTTGACCGAAGTGCTGTGGGTCAAGCCCGGCGCGACCAACCCGTTCGTCATCGTCGATGCCGCAATGAACGACCTCGCGCGCCCGGCGCTCTACGATGCCTATCACGACTTTGTCGCGGTCAAGCCGAGCGGTGAAAAGATGACCGCGTCGATCGTCGGTCCGGTCTGCGAAACCGGCGACACCTTTGCGCGCGACCGCGTCACCGACAAGGTCGAGGCGGGCGACCTCGCGGTGTTCCGCACCGCGGGCGCCTATGGCGCGACGATGGCGTCGACCTATAACAGCCGCAGCCTGGTGCCCGAGGTGCTCGTTGATGGCGACCGCTACATCAAGGTCGCCGACCGCATCGCCGCCAGCACGATCATGGCCGCCGAATGCGTGCCCGACTGGATCGACTGACGCACTAAAACCCCCTCCCCTTCAGGGGAGGGGCAGCGAGACTTGGTCCAGCGTAGCTGGGCCTTAGTCGAGCGGGGTGGGGTCCATCGGCCTAGCGCCACCTCGCAAAACCCCACCCCAACCCCTCCCCTAAAGGGGAGGGGCTTGCTATAGGCCGCCCATGCACCAACTCCCCATCTTCCTGAACCTCAGCGGCCGCACCGTGGTGCTGGTCGGCGAGGGGGAAGCCGCCGCCGCCAAGGCGCGCCTGATCGAACGCGCCGGGGGACGCATCGTCCCGGCGTGGGAACAAGGCGCCACCATCGCCTTCGTCGCGCTCGACAATGAGGCCGAAGCGCGCGCCGCCGCTACCGCGCTCCGCGCCCACGGCTTGCTCGTCAACGTCGTCGATCGCCCCGACCTCTGCGATTTCACCACCCCCGCAATCGTCGACCGCGCCCCCGTCACCATTGCCATCGGCACCGGCGGCGCGTCGGCAGGGATGGCAAAAGCGGTGCGCCAGCGCATTGAGGCACTGCTCCCCGCCCGCCTAGGAGCGCTGGCTTCCGCCCTCTCCGCCGCACGCGACGCAATGAAGGCCCGCTGGCCCACCCCCGCCGACCGCCGCCGCGCCATCGATGCCGCACTGGCCAGTGGCGGCGCGCTCGACCCGCTCGACGCAGCCGCCGCGGACAAGGTCGATGGCTGGCTGACCAGCGACACCCTGACCCAGCCGTCGCGGCTAGAAACGATCCACCTGATCAGCCCCGATCCCGACGAGCTGACCCTCCGCGCTGCCCGCCTGCTCGGTGAGGCCGATCATGTCTTCCACCCCGCGAGCATTCCGGCGCCGATCCTCGTTCGTGCGCGCGCCGATGCGGTGCAGCATGTCGTGGAAGCGCCGCCCGCTGATCCGCCGCCGGGCCTCTCGCTGTGGCTTGCGCTACCGTAAGCGGCTTTTAACCACTGTCAGGCCATACCGCCGTCATGAAAGTTGAGTGGAATGCAGAACAAACGGCGGTCGTCAGGAATCTGTTGATCCATGGCTGGCCTGCCCTGTCGAGGGGCGATCGTAGCATCATCACTCAATTGCTCGATACACCGGAAAGTGCGGCGACGACCGTATTGGGCAGCGCGCACGCAGAATTTTGGGAGAGCATGATCGACTTGGGCTGGGCGGAGCGGCGCCAGCCCGGGTTTCCGCTTCCCTATGGATCGCCGATTCGCGTGTTCGCATTCAATGCCGACGGCCTGGCCCTATTTCCGGCTTTTATCGAGCGGTTCAACCTTCTTAGCGTTGTGGTACATGAAGAACAGCCGGAAATCCGCGCGATGCTGCGCCAGCATTTCAATGAAGTCTCTGCGGAGGTCGCGCTATTCTCTTGGTCGGCTTTGGCCAAGCAGGTGCCGGTAAAGCGAACTCGAGTACAGGCGAATGAATGGAACCATTACATCGCAGCAACTTGGAAAGCTGCATGGGTCAAGGACAGGCTAGGCCCTGTCGAGATCACCGTTCAGGCATTTCTCCATGCCGGACATCACAATCCAATTTTTTCGGAGAGCAAGATTGTCCGTAAACCTGGGCTGGCCTCCATCTTGTTCGGTTCGCGTTGATCGTAAACTGCTACTCCAAGCGCGTCTGAACGGTCAGGGCGCAATCGCCAGCCCATCCCCCTGTTTCCCCGCCGCGATCCGGCGCAGCACCTGCCCGCTCGCCACATCGATCTCGGCGACCTTGTCGACCCCTGTCTCCGCCGCATAGAGCCGCGCCGAATCGGGACTGAACAGCAAGGTCACCTGCCGCGCCGCATCCCCCTCCGACACTTGGATCGTCCGCACCGGCGCGCGCGTTTCGGCATCGAACAGGCTGATCGTTCCCGCGCCGATATTGCTCGTCGCGATCAGCTTGCCGTCGGGGCTCGCCAGCACCCGGATCGCGACCGGATCGACCGATTGTTCGGCGATCTTACCGCCCGTCGCCACATCCCACACCGACACCCGCGGCGCCGCCAGATCGCCGACCCACAGCTCGCGCCCGCCCTTGGCCAGCGCCAGCCCCTCGGGCTTGCCGCCGACCGCCAGATCGCGCAGCTTGGTCGCCGCCTGCAAATCGAGCACGCTCACCGTCCCCGACCCGATGTTGGCGACATAAGCGGTGCGGTTGTCGGGCGCGACCACCACCATATGCGACCCCTGCTGCCCCGTCGCGATCGACGTCAGCTTGCCATCGGGCGCGACGACCGCGACCGACTGGCTGCCCTCGGTCGTCGCCACCAGCCGCCCGTCGGCCAGCCACAGCAACCCATGCGGCCGCTGGTTCGGGCTGAGGTCGATCGTCTTCACCTTTTTGCGTGCCGCAATGTCGAACACATCGATCGTCGTTCCGCCATAAGCGACCACCGCCGCCTGCTTGCCGTCGGGCGACACCGCAATCTCGTGCGGCATCTTGCCCGTCGGCAATCGCGCCAGTTCCTCGCCCGATGCCAGCGCGATCAGGCTCAGACTATCCTCGCCCTTGTTGCCGATCAGCAGCGTTTCGGCGGCGGCGGGCGCGGCGAGCAGCAGCGCCAGAACGGCGGCGGCAAGGATACGGCGCATGGCAAATCTCCCGGTTTGATTGCTGCATCCTATGCCGCGCCGCGCCGCGGGCAAGCCGCGTTCGACCAGCGACATGGCCTGGATTACGGTAAGTTAACTGGCGCGCGGCGTCCCGATCCCTAGCCAGGTTTGCGGCGGCAGGTCGCGCCGCCGGTCAACAGGGGAACAGGATATGGGTTTGCCAGCCATCGAAATCGACGCCTTGCCGTTGCTCGACACCGCGGTCGGGCTGTTCGGCTCGCTCGTCGGCGACAGCGCGTCGTCGGGGCCGTCGGTGTTCGAAATCGCGGTCACCATCGCGCTGATCGTTTACGACTGATCGGTCGGCGGGAAGGGCAGGGCGGCCCGTGCGCCGGCCATCCTTTCCCGCCTCGCGCGCGATGCCGGAAAACCTCTCCCGCCACGATCATTTCCCCCGCGGCGACCCCGCGCGCCGCCTGGCGATGCGCGCCGCGGTGGCTGAGCTCGCCGTCGTATGGACCGCCGCCGATACCGCGCCCGGCGGCCTGCTCGCCGCGATCGACGCGCTGGCCGACGCCCCCGCCGACGCCATGATCACCGCGCTGCTGCCCTGGCTCACCGACGCCTGCTGGCTGCGCGACCGGTTAGATCGCGCGCTCGCGCTACTCGGCGCCGACCCCTTCGCGCGCCCGCCGCTGCGCCTGATCGGCGGCGGCGATGAGGCTCCGGGCGGGCTGGTCCTCGCCGATCGCGGCACAGTCCGCCTGACCCTCCGGCTCTGGCCCGTCGCCGCGCCCCCCGCCGCGCCCCCCGCCGCGCCCATCGTCTTCGTCCCCGGCCGCGCCGCGATCCATGTCCTCGCCGACGGCGACGCGCAACTCTGTCTGCACCGCGTCGCCGTCAGCCATGCCGAGCAAGCCGGCGTCTTCACCGCCAGCGCCGCCGCACCGTGCCACAGCGCCCCGCCGCGCCCGCTACGGACCGGCGAGACGCTCCGCCTCGATACCGCGCGGCACAGCTTCACGCTCATCCCCGGCCAGCACGACACGCTGCTCCTCGAACTCACCGTCCAGCCGTCGTCGACGCTGCCGATCCGCGCCTATGATGCCCAAACCGGCCGCCTGGCCCATGTCAGCGCCGCGCGCCGCGACAGCAGCTTTCGCGCCATGGCGCTGACCCTGCTCCGCCACCTTGGCCGCACCGACGCCGCGCCGCTGTTCGTCGCCGAGGCCGGCAGCGAAGATTTCGCCGCGCGCTGGCACGCGATGCGCGAACTGGTGGCGCTCGACCCCGCCGCTGCCCGCGCGCCGCTCGCGGCGATGGCGGCGGATGATCCGCACCCCGAGGTGGGCGCCGCGGCACAAGCGACGCTGACGCTCTTATCTCCCCTCCCGCTTGCGGGAGGGGGTGTCACGAGGCACGTGACTCGTGACACGGGAGGGCCCGTATCAAAACAGCCCCCACCCAAACCCTCCCCCAAGGGGGAGGGCTTAAAGGACGCCCCATGCCCCGCGCCATAACCCCATCCCCCGGCCCCACGCTCGACCTCGCCGAAGTCACCGCGCGCCTCGACCAGCACGGCGTCGACCTCACCGACGAGGTCGGCATCGCCCGCTGCGCCGACCTGCTCGCTGGCCTCGCCCGCAACCGCGACTTCCTCGCCGACCACCTCATCGCCGCGCTCCGATCCGGCACGAACGACCCACAGCCCGCGAACCGCTATTCGGCGCAGGTCATCCTCCTCCACCGCAGCCCGCGCGGCTGGTACCTGCGCGCCAACATCTGGCCCGCCGCGACCGACGCCGTCTATGCCGCCAGCGGCGCCGCCGCCTTCTCCTACGGCGTCGCGCACGACCATAATTTCAGCTTCCTGACGACGGGCTATTTCGGCCCCGGCTATGTCAGCGACTATTATGAGGTCGATCCCGAAACCATCGACGGCCGCCACGGCGAGCCGCTTGCCCTGAAATTCGTCGAACGCAGCGCCTTGAACCAAGGCAAGATGCTGCTCTACCGCGCCCACCGCGACATCCACTGCCAGCTGCCCCCCGCCACCCTGTCGGTCAGCCTGAACATCATGGACGAGGGCGAGCATGTCCCCTGGCGCGACCAATATATCGTCGATCTCGAAAACCACACCATCGCCCGCCGCCCCACCCTGACCAGCAGCGAAATGCTCCTCCGCTGCGCCGTCCACCTGAGCGACGAAGCGAAAGACCTCGCCGACCATGTCGCCAAAACCCACCCGGTGCCGCGAGTCCGCGCTAACGCCATCGCCGCGCTGGCCGCAGTGGCGGAGGGCGCGGACCGGGCGGCAGTGCTGGAACGGGGGATGGGGGACAGCGATGCTCGGGTCAGGGATGATTGTGGGCGGTGGTTGGCGCTCTAGTTCCCCTCCCGCTTGCGGGAGGGGTTAGGGGAGGGAATGTCGAAACCCTAAACCACAACCTTCCCCGCCGGAATCAACGGCCCATCACAAATCCGCTGCAGCAAATCGGCCTGCTTCGGCTCCAGCTCGACCAGCATCCCCAATATGTTCAACACGTTGATCAGCTCGCTCGTATATTCGGGCAACCAATGGTCGGGCTGAATATCGCCCAGCGGCGACGGTTTGCGTTTGTCGCCGATCTGCGGCCGCTCGCGGTTCTTTTTGCGGTAACTGAACCATTGGCGCAGCACCTGCTTGCCCGACACTTCATAGGCCCACACCGCGGGCGGGACGCGGTCGATATAGCCCGTACCGATCTTCAGTCGCTGCAACGCGGCGTCATAATCGATCGTATCGGGAAAATCCTCGGGCTTGGTCGAAATCGCACCCGCCTTGGGATAATCGGGCTTGCGGTCGTCGGGCAGGCGCGGCGCACCCGCGGGCCTGCCCTCGGCAAAGCGTTCGCCAAAGCTGTGCAGCCAGATCACCTCGCGCCCCAGCGCCGCCGCCTCGGCGAACAATCCGGCGTCGGCGGTCAGCGGCACGCGCAAACCGGGGCGGATCAGGTCGGCCTTGAATTTGGCGGTATAGGCCGGACTGGCCAGCAAGGCGGCGACATAGGCAAAGACATCGACCGGATCGACCGGCGCGCCAAACGCCTTCGCCAGTTCGACCAGCACGGCGGGCGCAATATTGGCCTCGGTCGCGGCGGCGTCTTTCCAGAGGGCGAAGACGCGCCCACCGAAGGAACCTTTGTAGTGATCCTGATCCGGAATCAAAGCCGTTGCTGAAACGGCTGGACCAGATTTCGGACTGCTTGCCATCAACGCTGTCAGGAATACCTGCTTACTTCCAAAACTGGCCCATAGCTTCGGACGTGGATCATTAAGAAGCCTAGAATCGGCAGGAATCCATTGGCGATCAAATGATCTAAAGCCATATCGAATTGGTGGGACGATTGTCCCGCTATCGTCGATGATTGGAACGGTTCTCGTTTGGAATGAGCCTAAATGTTCTTTCACAAATTTTCGAATATGGCGCGCGGAAACAACGCCTTTCCTAAGCTGCGGATGAAATAGCTGTTCCTTCTTTGTGGCGTCAGGTTCAGCCTGTAGCATGGCCCATCGCCGTTCTAGGGTGACCTGATCGGGCGACACCGCCCATGTCCTGCCGGGCATTACCCCGGAACCGCAGTCACCGATCACGCTGTCGAGAGAAATATAATCGCCCCAGCCACCCGAGAATTCGGGCAGGAACGGCGCGCGCCAGCCGTTTGGACAATCGCTCCAGCCTTTGCTTTCGAGCGACACGCTTGCCAGCTCCTTGAACTTCTCTTCGCGCCGACCCTTGGCGAGCGAACGAAATCGCGCTCGCGCGGGCTTCGCTGGATCATTCGCCGGTGATCGCGACGCCAGCACGATACACACCGGATGCTGCACCCCCTGAAAGATGCGCGTTGCGACTTCGGGTTGATGGCCTTCGGGCGAACAGTCGATGATCCAGATGTCGTCACAGCTGCGGCGCAGGTCGTCGCGCATTTTCTGGAAACCGGGACCGTTCAGAAACCCCGACACGGTGATGTAACACACCATGCCCGACAGCTCTTCATCGACCGGTGGCGTCTTGTCGCGGCCACCCGCGCCTTGTTCGAATACCTTCCACGCCGCCCAGCGCCAGAAATAAACATACAGGTTGCGCAGATGTTTGCTGTGGGTGCCGACGCCCCACGCCTTGGGCGGCTGCCAGTCGTTCAGCGGCGCCGCCATGTTGCCGCTGCCGCTTTCGATCCAGCTGCCCTTGCCCTTGGCTTTTTCCTTGTATGGCGGATTGCCGATCACCACCGTGATCGGCTGCGCGCGTTTGACCTCGCCCGCCAGTCGCTGCGATTTCGATATTTCGCGGTAAATGCCTTGGCCGCTCTCGAAATCCTCATGCGGATTGCTCAGCGTATCGGTGACGAACAACCCCGGCGAGCCGTCGGCGCCCAGATCGATCATTTCCGCCAGCAACCGCAACTGCGCGACGGCAAAGGCGCCGAACTGCAGCTCGAACCCATAAAGCCGCTTCGCCGCTTCGGTGATCGCGCCTGCTACCCCGCCTTCGCCTTCATCTGCGGCGACACTCGCCGCAATCGCGCGCAGCGTTGCGAGCAGGAAGGTGCCCGACCCGGTTGCCGGATCGGCGATATGGACCTGCGGGCTCGCGAGCCCCTGCGCCACGGCAAAACGATCCGACGATTTCAGCGCCTCGTCGCACAACCGCACCATCGCCTGCACCACTTCGGGCGGGGTGTAGTAACTGCCGGTCAGCTTGCGCAGCTTGTTGTCGTAAACCTCCAGGAAATTTTCATAGAAATAGAGCCACGCCTCGGGATCGCCTTTGGCGATGACGCCCCAATCGACGACATCCAGCACCCGCATCATTGTGTCGAGCGCCGGACCGAGTTTCAGATCCTGTTCGGTCAACAGTCGTAGCGCCGCACCGATCAGCGTGTTGGTCTTGCCCAATTCCTTGGCAATATCGTCCAGTCCGTCGGCAAGCACCAGTTCCTTTGACTTGGCCATCAACAGCCCGAACGTCACCGCCTGTGCATAGCCGTCGGCGAATTTTGCATCGTCGGCGTCGGGAAACAGCAGCGCCTTCCAATCGTCCTTCAGCTCGGACAATTTGGCGTTCTTCACCCCTAGCTGTTCGATCACCTCGTCGCGCAGAAAGCGGCACAGACGCGCAGAGATGCGAGCGAGTTCGGGGACGTTCCGAGGCGCGATCGGCTGCCACGTCAGGAAATCGTTGATCAGCGGTAAAAAGCCGTCCGGCGCGTCCAGCTTGGCGCCCGACTCCTCGATATCGCCGTTCAGGCGGATGATCGATCCGACCAGCGCGCCATCGCGCCATAGCGAAAACGCATTGCCGTCGGTGTAGAGCAGATTGGGCAACGCTTTCAGCTTGTCCCACTGCTCCTTGTCATGCCCCGTTTTCCATTTGCGCGGGTCGGCGCCCTTGCCGGGCGCCTTGACCTCGATAAATCCGATCAGCGCATTATGCACCTTCACCGCGAAGTCCGGGCGCGTCCGCAATTCCGAAAGCGACTGTTCGCCGACCAGCACAAGACTGGCCGCAGGCAAGCCGATTTCGAGGGCAAGCGCTTTGAACAGTTCCTCGATCGGATTGCGCAGCTGATCCTCGGGCTGGCCGCCCTCGTTCAGCTTCGCTTTCGCCGCTGCGCCGAAATCGCCCACAGCTTTTTTGATGCGATCGGCTTGCGTCATCCATCCCCCTCGGTAAAAAGCTATTGGCACAGGCGCTGGCATGCGGGCAACCGCCAAAGGTTCGAATATGGCTGAAGAAATCGTCGATCTCTTTCCCGGCGCCGCGCGCCAGCTGGGCTTTGACCTGGGCGATTCGGCCAAACCGAAATCCTATGAACCCGACCGCGACGAAGTGCGCCGCGAACTTCACGACGTGCTCGCTATGGCCAAGGCCGCGACCGACCACTGCCCATGGGATGCGCGCACCTTTCAATATCACAAGACGGTGTTCCCGCAGATGGCGAACTGGCTGCCCGAGGACGAGCGCGATCAACTCCGCTTCGAATTTGCCGAAGAAGTCGTGCGGATCGAACAACTGCTCGCGGCCTGACCTCCGCGCTCTCCGCGTCCCCCGCGCGAAAAACCGCTTTCCTACATTATCCCGCTATGCCAGCCTCGCGCTCTGGCTCTTTGACTCGTCCGAACCCGCTGCTTCCCCGCGCGCCCGAACATTGCGTCTGCGTGCGACTTTTGCGATCTTTCGCCCGCATGCACCATGGGCGACGTTCGCAACCTTCGACGGCGCTGAAACGGGGCGCCATTGGGCTGAACTTCCCTGAACTTTGCCCTCGCTTTACCTCCGCCCTGACCGAAAAGCGCGCCCCGCGCGTCGCGCCATCCACTCCCTGCTGACAGCGCGGCAAACCCCTGCTAGTGCGCCCCGCATGACCACGCCCATGTCCCACATCCGTAACTTCTCCATCATCGCGCATATCGATCATGGCAAATCGACGCTCGCCGACCGGCTGATCCAGTTCACCGGCGGGCTGACCGCGCGCGAAATGTCGGCGCAGGTGCTCGACAATATGGATATCGAGAAAGAGCGCGGGATCACCATCAAGGCGCAGACGGTGCGCCTGAAATATAAAGCGCATGATGGCGAGACCTATGAGCTCAACCTGATGGACACGCCCGGCCACGTCGACTTCGCTTATGAAGTGTCGCGCAGCCTGGCGGCGTGCGAGGGCGCGCTGCTGGTGGTCGACGCGGCGCAGGGGGTCGAGGCGCAGACGCTGGCGAACGTCTATCAGTCGATCGAGCATGACCATGAAATCGTGCCGGTGATCAACAAGATCGACCTGCCGGCCGCCGACGTCGACAAGGTGAAGGCCGAGATCGAGGATATCATCGGGCTGCCCGCCGACAATGCGGTGCTTGCCTCGGCGAAATCGGGGATCGGGATCGAGGAAGCGCTCGAGGCGATCGTCACCCGCATCCCGCCGCCACAGGGCGATGCCAATGCGCCGCTGACCGCGATGCTCGTCGACAGCTGGTACGACCCCTATCTGGGCGTCGTCATCCTGATCCGCGTCATCGACGGGGTGCTGAAAAAAGGGCAGCAGATCAAGTTCATGCAGGCGGGCACCACCCACCTGATCGACCGCGTCGGCTGTTTCACCCCCAAGATCGAGCAGCTCGCCGAGCTCGGCCCCGGCGAGATCGGCTTCATCACCGCGCAGATCAAGGACGTTGCGCAGGCGCGCGTCGGCGACACCGTGACCGACGCGAAAAAGCCCGCGGCACAGGCTTTGCCTGGGTTCAAGGAAGTCCAGCCGGTCGTGTTCTGCGGCATGTTCCCGACCGACGCCAACGACTTCGAGAAATTGCGCGAGAGCATCCAGAAATTGCGCCTCAACGACGCGAGCTTTTCGTTCGAGATGGAAAGCAGCGCCGCGCTCGGCTTCGGCTTCCGCTGCGGTTTCCTTGGCCTCCTCCACCTCGAGATCATCCAGGAACGGCTGACCCGCGAATATGACCTTGACCTCATCACCACCGCCCCGTCGGTGGTGTACAAGCTGAAGCTGGGGCATACGAAGAATGAGGCGGCGAAGGAGATCGAGCTCCACAACCCCGCCGACATGCCCGACCCCAACCGCATCGACGAGATCGAGGAGCCGTGGATCGAGGCGGTGATTTACGTCCCCGACGAATATCTCGGGTCGATCCTGAAACTGTGCCAGGACCGCCGCGGGGTGCAGAAGAACCTGACCTACGTCGGCGGCCGCGCCCAGATCACCTATGAACTGCCGCTCAACGAAGTCGTGTTCGATTTCTATGACCGGCTGAAAAGCATCAGCCGCGGTTACGCCAGCTTCGACTATCACCAGATCGGTCACCGCCCCGGCGACCTCGTCAAGATGAGCATCCTCGTCAACAACGAGCCGGTCGACGCGCTGAGCATGATTGTCCACCGCGGCACCGCCGAAACCCGCGGCCGCGGCATGTGCGAGCGGCTGAAGGATCTGATCCCGCGCCACATGTTCAAGATCCCGATCCAGGCCGCGATCGGCGGCAAGGTGATCGCCCGCGAAACCATCGCCGCGCTGCGCAAGGACGTGACCGCCAAATGCTATGGCGGCGACGCGACCCGCAAGAAAAAGCTGCTGGAAAAGCAGAAAGAGGGCAAAAAGCGGATGCGCGAATATGGCAATGTGAACATCCCGCAGGAGGCATTCATCGCCGCGCTGCGGATGGGCGACGACGCCTGATCGGGTATGGAAAAAGCGCGCTTGCCGGGTTGGCGCTGACCCTGGCTGGCTGCGCCCCGCCGCCGGTCGGCCGAATAGACAAGGAAACGGCGGTGCCCGACAAGCCGATCATGACCTGGCCCGACCTGCTGACCCGCGCCAAGCCCGCGCCCGATGCGACGCTGCGCTATGGCGACGACGCCTTGCAACTGGTCGACGTGTGGGTACCGAAGGGCGCTGGCCCGCACCCGGCGGTGATCATGATCCACGGCGGCTGCTGGCAGACCGCGATTGCCGAACGCGATATCATGAACTGGATCGCCGATGATCTGCGCGCGCATGGCATCGGGGTGTGGAATATCGAATATCGCGGCGTCGATCGCGGCGGCGGGATGCCGGGAACCTATGAGGATGTGGGTCGCGCCGCTGACCTGTTCACGGCCGCGGGTGCGAAGCACGGGCTGAAGGTCGATGGGGTGCGGATCGCCATCGGGCATAGCGCGGGCGGGCACCTCGCGCTGTGGCTGGCGCGGCGGCCCGGGTTGGCGGCGAGCGATGCGCTGCGCGGCGCCGATCCGATCCGTATCGACCTTGCGATCAGCCAGGGCGGGCTGCCCGATCTGCGCGCCGGGGCGGCCAGCACCGGCCATGCCTGCGGCGCCGAGGCACCGGCGGCGATGGCGCGCGGCGACTATGCCCGCACTTCGCCGCCCGAAATGCCGCTGGGCCAAGCGCGCGAGACGCAGTTCAACAACGACCGCGACCGCATTACCCCGCCTGCGACGGGCGCCGCCTACAGCGCCGCGATGGCGAAACGTGGGGTGACGGCGCCGATGGAGGTCACGCCGGGCGAAGGGCATGTCGAACTGATCACGCCTGACAGCGTCAGTTGGGGCAAGCAGCGCGCGGCGATCCTGGCCGCGCTGGGGATGCCTACATCTCGATAACGATCCGCACTTTGGACGGGTTCGTTCCGGCCGCGCGCGCGATTTCGGCGCGGGTGCGCGCCACCAGGTCGGCAAGATTCTGGCTTCCCGGCGCCCCTTCGGGACTTAACAGGTCGGCAGTGGACAGGCCCAACAGCTGCGACAAGGCCTGCAACCGCGCCGATTTTGGCCGCGACCGGTCCTGCTCCCAGTGGCAGATCGCGGTGACGCTGATCCCCAGCCGGTCGGCGACGTCGGTCTTGCTCAGTCCCTGCGTCCGCCGCAGTCGCGCCAGCCGCGCCCCGAGCGTCTCGAGCACCGGTGCCTGTTCGATCATGCTGTCGATCGGCGTGTGGATCACGAAACCTGTTACCCCTCGGACGTCGTTTGAACAGGCCGGTTATACAAGTTTACAACCGCAACCGCTTTCAACATCTCACCGATCATGCGGCGGCGCGGGCTTGAATTGCCAGCGGCGCCCGCGGCGCTTATCGTCGCCGGGCTGGAGGCGGTGATGACCACGACGGACGGGCAGGCGCCAAGGCAGGAACCGGCAAGGTTGGCGAAAGCGATCGAGGACATCGCGGTGCATAGCGCGCTGAACGACGGCACCGTGGTGTGTCTGCGCACGATCACGCCCGACGACGAGCAGTTGCTGCGTGACGGGATCGCCAAATTATCGGCGGAGTCGCGCTATTTGCGCTTTTTCTCGCCGGTGCCCGTGCTGCCGGACGCCGTGATCGAGCGGCTGGTTGACGTCGACGGCCACGACCATATTGCCTGGGGGGCAATCTGCACCGAATGCGAAGGGCAGCCAGCGATCGGCGCCGTCCATGCGGTGCGGTATCGCGGCGGCGGCCCTGCTGGCGAGTTTTCGGTCGCCGTGGTCGACGAATTTCAGGGCCAAGGGCTGGCGCGGATGATGACGGCGGCGCTGCTGGTGCACTGCCTCGCCGAGGGGATGGCGGTGCTCGATGTCCATATATTGTCGGAAAATGCCGCTGCGAAACGGTTGGTGAAGTCGCTCGATGCGGCATGGACCGGGGAGTCGGCAGGGGTGGCCGAATATCGGCTCGACGTCGCGGCGGGTATTGCCGCATTGCGCGCCGACACCGACGCGCCCGGGGTGCAGGATGTGCTGCGCGCGCTCGAAGGCGCGGGGAAGAGCTCTTCCTAGTCCCTCCCGCCGCTGGGGGTCGCTACCGGCGGCGGGAAGGTAGGCCGTGGGCGGAGCGCCGGGGCGTTATCCTTCCACTCAGCCTCGATAGCGCAGACCGGATGACAAAGTGGTGACGCGCGTCACATGGCGCCGTGAATCGCCAAAAAATATGCCGCACACGAGAAAGGGCGCCGGAACATGGTTCCGGCGCCCTTCACTCTGCCTGTTAGGGAAGGCAGTGCTTATTTCTTCTGGGTATCGCCAACGCCGGTTTCCGACGGCGCGATCTCGCCGTTGTCGTCCATCGCGTTGGCCTTTTCTTCACCCATTTCCTCGACGACGTCAGCCTTGTTTTCCATGGCTTCCTTCGCCGCGCCTTCGGGCATGGCGTCGGCCTGGTCGTCGATGACTTCGGCCTGTGCTTCGGCCTGATCTTCGACCTTGTCGGCGGCCGGGCTCTGGCAAGCGCCAAGAGCTAGGGTCGAGGTGGCGGCGAGGGTAATGAACATTTTGCGCATATTGAGTGACTCCCAAAGTTGACTCCGGGGCTTAACGCGGGGTGAACGATAGGGTTGCACCAAAAGCGTCAAAGTGCGGAATGTCGAACGTTTTCGATGTTTTCGGTTGCGCGTAAGGCATAAAAGAGGGCGCCGAAGCGCCCTCTTTCGATGATCCTGGTCCGACCGCGGCTCAGAAGCGCTGTTGGCGCTCGTAAAGATCGCGATAGTGCTGGATGCGCGTGACGCGCAGCCCAGGCATGCCGCTGCGATCGATCGATCGCTGCCAACCGGCAAATTCCTCGAGGGTCAGGCCATAACGTTCGCACACTTCATCGACGGTCAACAGACCACCGTTGACGGCTGCGACGACCTCGGCCTTGCGGCGAACGACCCAACGGGTCGTCGACGGCGGCGGCAATGAGTCGATCGTCAGTGGTTCGCCCAAGGGGCCGATGACCTGTGCCGGCCGGATTTTCTGATTCTCGATCATATTCATTCCATGGTTTCAACGTCGGGGGGGAATTTGTCCGACGCATTCTTCTCTAAATCAGAGGGGTTCAACATCGGCTGAAATCCTCTGGTAAACAGGCTGTTCATAGTTTCGGGCAGGGCGTTCGCATCGTCCGACAGGTCGAAGAAACGAACGATGCGCGGGGCATTTTGTTCCGGCGCGCGGCGCGTTCCGCCCAACATCCGCCGCAGCCCGTTAATCGTTGCCGCGTGCTCGTGGCGAGTCGTTTGCGCGCGCAGCAGCCGGACGGTCGGCTGCGCGGTCTGCCGCGCGCTGGACACGGCCAGAACGATGTCAAAGCCGGGCTTCGACAGTCTGGCGGCGCCGGCGAGGCGCGGAAATTCGGACGGGGCGACATTCATGATGCTGGTCTAGCGCCGATCACCTAAGGTCGCGTAAATGCTCATTTCATGCCTTGTTAGCGAACCTTAACCCCCGTCAATATCTTGACAGTTGCGGCGGAAAAGCTGGTATTTTTGCCGCTGCATCCCTAGATGGTGCCCATCATGATGACGACGATTTCTGCCGCCGGGCTTGCCCAGGCCGACTTTCAGCTGGCCGCGCCGCTCAAGGATCGGCGAATCGTCGTCGCGATGTCGGGCGGAGTCGATTCGAGTGTGGTCGCCGCGCTCGCAGCACGATCGGGCGCCGAAGTGATCGGCGTGACGCTGCAACTTTACGACCATGGCGCCAAGGCCAAGCGCGTCGGCGCCTGCTGCGCCGGGCAGGATATCAAGGACGCGCGTGCGGTCGCCGACCGGCTCGGCTTCGCGCATCATGTTTACGATCATGAGAGCCGGTTTCGCGACACGGTAATCGACCAGTTCGCCGATGAATATCTGAACGGTCGCACGCCGATCCCGTGCGTGCGCTGTAACATGGGGGTGAAGTTCACCGACCTGTTTGCACTCGCCAGGGAATTGGGCGCCGATTGCCTCGCGACGGGTCATTATGTCCGGCGCGTGAAGGGGCCGAACGGTGCCGAGCTGCACCGCGCGGTCGATCCGGCGCGCGACCAGAGCTATTTTCTGTTCGCAACAACACAGGACCAGCTCGATTTTCTGCGTTTTCCACTCGGTGGGATGGAAAAGAGCCTTGTGCGTGAGATCGCGCACGACCTCGGGCTCGGGGTTGCCGCGAAGCCCGACAGCCAGGACATCTGCTTCGTCCCCGATGGCGATTATGCCACCCTCGTTCGCAAGCTGCGGCCCGAAGCCGACGATCAGGGCGACATTGTCCATGTCGATGGCACGGTGCTGGGCGCCCATAAGGGACTGATCCATTATACGGTCGGCCAGCGGCGCGGGATCGAGATCGGCGGGCAGGCCGAGCCCCTCTATGTCGTGCGCCTCGACGCCAGCGCGAAGCAAGTGATCGTCGGGCCGCGCCGCGCGCTCGCGGTGGCGGGCGCGCGGCTGGGTGAAGCGAACTGGCTGGGCGCGGTCGACGGCCGCGAGGTGATCGCCAAGGTGCGCAGCATGGCGCGGCCGGTGCCGGCCCGCATCGCCGGGGATCGGCTGATCTTTGCCGCCGCCGAATATGGCGTCGCGCCGGGGCAGGCGGCGGTGCTTTACGATGCCGCCGATCAAAGTCGCGTGCTCGGCGGCGGCTGGATCGAAGAGACATTTGCCGCCAACGCCGCATAAATCGGTGCAACCATTGACATTTCTGGCTGTTGGTTCAGCCTGAAGCGCAACAATGGGGAGACGATGATGACCAACTGGATCTGGCGCGGCGCTGTGCTTCTTTGGGCCGCCTTTTTCACCATCCTGGGCGTCCAGGGGGTTTTGAACCCTGCGACCTTTACCGAAACATTCGGCATCGGCATCGAAGGTGCTGCCGCGAACACCGTGCGCGCCGATCTGTCGGCCTTTTTCCTGGTAGCGGCGGGCGGTGCTGCGGTCGGTGCTCTGGTCCCCGGCTGGGCGCGTGCTTTGCTCGTGCCGGCGGCGCTTTATGGGACGGCGCTGATCGGCCGTCTGCTCGGCGCGGCAATGGGCGACTTGGTCAATGGTGCGATCGTCCAGGCAATGATCATCGAGGCGTTGACCGTTGTCCTGATGCTCGCCAGCTGGTGGGCGCTGTCGCGGCCGGTCGCTTCGAATGACCCGGCAACAACTGTCGGCCGCCCCGACAATATTGCAGGGTAATTGGTCGCCAGCGATGTAGTGAAATGGCGCACTTGTTGTCTTTTTAGTCATTTTGTGAGTTACTGCGCGCCGGGTCGCTTCTTTTTCCTATGGTGGTGGAGGGGGTGTATGGCAGCCGACGATGACAAGCGGGCGCGCGCCGACCGACGGTCGACTGACAGACGCGTCGCCGATGATCCCGCGTATAAGGGGCCCGATCGCCGCGCAAGCGACCGGCGGACGGGCAAGGATCGCCGATCGCCCGACGGAAATTGACGGGCAGGAGAGTTTCGTTGGCAGAACCAAGCGTACCGCGGCTGAGCGTCGACATCGTGTCCGACGTGATGTGTCCATGGTGCATCATCGGTTGGCTGAAATTTCAAAGCGTGATGGCGCATTTCGCCGGCCGACTGGATTTCCGCGTCCAGTGGCACCCGTTCGAACTCAATCCCGACATGCCGCCCGAGGGCGAGGATGCGGCGGAGCATGTGATGCGCAAATATGGCATCACCGCCGAGCAGAGCCGGGCTAACAGCGGCAAGATGGCGGGGGTCGCTGCCGAACTGGGCTTTGCGTTTAACCGCGGCCCCGATTTCCGGATGCGCAACAGTTTCGACGCGCACCGCCTGCTGACCTGGGCCGGGGCGCTCGAAGAGGCCGAGCAGGCCGCCGCAACGGGCGTACAGACGGCGCTGAAGCTGGCGCTGTTTGCGGCGCATTTCACCGAAAACCGCGATGTCAGCGATCAGGCGGTGTTGGCGGACGTCGCCGCTTCGGTCGGCCTTGACCGCGCGCGCGCCACGATGATCCTCGCGTCGGGGGAGTTCGGCGACATGGTGCGCACCGAAGAGGCCTATTGGGCCGACCAGAATATCACCGGCGTGCCCGCATTCATCCTCGGCGGTCGGATGCTGATCCCCGGCGCGCAGGATCCCGACGTGTTCATTCGCGTTATCGAGAATAAGGTGCTTGCCGCTGCGGCCTAGCGGTCGTGGCCGCCACGGAACGCGCCGGCGCGGCGGCGCGTTCCTGATCGTCCCGCATCAAAGGAGCTGATCATGGCCAATAGCCCGCACAACCCCGATACCGAAGCACCCGAAGCGATCAATCGCGAGCAGGAAGACGAAGACGCGCAGGCCCAGGCGGTTGCCGAAGCGGCGCAACGCGAACGGCCGCTGACAGAAAGCGTCAAGGTCGGCTCGGGCGAAGCCAGCGACGATGTGCAGGATTTGGTCGATCATATGAGTCAGATGGAGAAATCAGGCGAGATCGACATGGACGCCTATCGCGGCGAACGCAGCGACGACGATGAAGATGGCGAGCTTGGCCCCGGCGGCGTCGATGACGACGCGCCGCGCGGCGCGCCCTGACCATCCTGACCGATCGAGGCGGCGCGGCGAACAGCGCGGCGCTGGGAAAGCCAGCGCGGCTTTGGGGCGGCTCGTCGGAGGTGCTGGATCGAACGCCCCGATCGGGCGTATGATCGGCGTGCCTCTCGCGGACCCTCCCGCAGCACGGCAAGGAGAATGACGATGGCTGAGCATGACCATAGCGCGATCAAGGAACATATGGACGTCATCGGCGCCGACGGCGTCCATATCGGCACCGTCGATCATCTCGATGGCGAGCGCATCAAGCTGACCAAAAGCGATAGCGGCGATGGCAAGCATCATTATCTGCCCGCCGGGCTGGTCGCCACGGTCGAAGGCGACACGATCCGCCTGTCGGCGACCGGCGCGACCGCGGTCGATCTGTTCGAGGAAGCCGAATAGCGACACGACATAACAGAGGGCTGGCGGCGCAATCGGGCGCCCCGGCACCGAAACTGGCCCGCGTCTGCCCCCCTCGGCGCGGGCCATTTTCATGTCCGCAACCGGCGCGGTGCTTGGTGATTTTTCAAGGCGTTGCGGCTAAGCTGGCGCGCGATGACGATCGAGCGAGGGGATCAGGGGCCGCGGAGCATGCGCGCGGTGGCGGGGCGACTGGCCGCGGCGCTGCTGCTGTTCGCGGTCGGCTATGGCATCGCGAACCGGTTCCAGCTGATCCATGGCGTGGTTTATCGCTATGCTGCGGGCGATCCGCACGGCGCGATCGTCGCCTTTCTGTTCCTGGCGTTTCAGGCGGCGGTGCTGCTGGCGGCGCTGCTGCTGTTGCCGCGGCGCTGGGCGGCGCTGTTGCTGGCGCTCGTCGCGGCGTCGCTGCTGGTCAACATCGGTTACAGCCAGATTGTGCCCGAGCTGGTCGACGGCGGTTCGCTGGCGTGGATGATCGCCGAGGTGCGCCAGCTGGGCAATGCGGCGGGCGAATTCGGCGGCGATTTTGTGCTGGTCGCGGGGCAGGTCGCGGCGGCGCTGGCGCTGTTCGTCGCGGCGCGGCGGCTGGCGCGCGGCGCCACCCTGATGCCGTGGGGCAGGGGGATCGCCGCGACGCTGGTGGTGCTGCTGGTCGCACCCAGTCCGATCTATCGCCACGCCGAGGTGTGGCCCGAGGGGGCCGAGCGCAGCCTTTATGGCCTGGGCTGGGATCTGGCGAGCGCACCGCCGCCGCCGCCGCGCGCCGCGCCCGGGCTGACCCCCGATCCGGCGGCCCCGGCGCCGCGGCATATCGTCTGGCTGATCGACGAGAGCGTCGCCGCGGCGCCGTTTCGGCGGTTGATCGGGCCGACGCTGGCCAGGGTGCAGCACAGCGATTTCGGGGTGGCGGCGGCGCTGGGGCATTGCAGCGCGCCGGCGCAGGTCGCTTTGCGATCGGGGGTGGATGTTCTGAATGTCGGGACAGCGACCGATCTGCGGCGGACGCCGTCGATCTGGGGCTATGCGAAAGCCGCGGGGTATCGGACGATCTTGATCGATGGCCAGACCGCGGGGGCGCCGCAGAACCTGTTGCTGCCGCCCGAACGCGCGCTGATCGACGACTATCGCCCGATGGTCGGCGGCATCGACGCCGATCTGACGATCGCCAGGGCGCTCAACGCGCAGCTAAAAGGCGGCGGCAAGAGCTTTACCTATGCGGTGCTGCGCGGCGTCCACTTCCAGTATCGCGACCATTATCCCCAGGGCGCGGCGGCGGCGGACGCACCGGTCGCGGTGCAATATGCCACCGCGCTGCGCTGGTCGAAGCGGGCATTTTTCGCGCGGCTGCTGGCGGGGGTCGATCGCGACGATGTGGCGATCGTCTATACGTCGGACCATGGCCAGAACCTGACCCCCGGGGCGCTGCCGCATTGCAGCCGCGAGGCGGTGGCGGATGAGTTTCGGGTGCCGTTGCTGGCGTTCCTGCCCGAGCGCCTGGCGGCGCGCTATGCCGCGGCGCCGCGTGCGGGCCATTCGGCGAGCCAGATATTGCCCGCGACGCTGATCTGGATGGGCTATGACGCGGCGGCGGTGACGGCGCGTTACGACCGCGATCTCGACCAGCCGACGGCGCGCTATGCCTGGTTCGGCCGCACCGTGATTCCGACCGGGGCCGAGCGCGATATCGATATGACCGCGGGGCCGGACTTTCCGGGTGACTAGCGCGGTCCGCGGCGCGTCCTGGGGTGCGGGGTGGCGCGGCGCGGCGGCGATGCCTATCTAGGCCGCGATGACAGACGGGGACCGGAATATGGTGGCGGTGGCCAGGCTGCGCGCCGCGCCGCTGGTGGGGTGGCAGGCGGGATGCGCCGTGCTGCTCGGCGCGCTGCTCGCGCGGGTGGAATGGGGCGGCGATCCGGTCGATGCCGTCCGCTACCTGATCTTTGGCCAGCCGCTGCTGTTGCTGGCGATCGCCGGGGTGGTCAGCGTGTGGGCCTATTGGCTGGGCGCGTGGCGGCGGCGGCGCACCTATGTCCGCCACGACGGGCGGACGCTGTACCGCGGCGGCGCCGCGTCATGGCCGCTGATCGCGATCCGCGACGTGGTGGTCGTGCGCGGCGAACTGGGCGTGAAAGCGCTGCGGCTGGTCGTCGATGACGACAGCGAGGTGACGCGCGAACTGGTCAAGCTGTACCTGCTGGCCGACCGGCCCGAGGTCGTGCGCGACGCGGTGATGTTCGCGGTGGCGCGCGCGGGGGGCGTGCAGGTGATGGGCGCGGTGCATTGAGCGGTGCGGCGGCGCGCTGACCCTGTCCAAAGTTCAGTAAAGTTCAGCCCAACGGCGCGTCGCTAATGCCAAAGTTCAGCGAAGGTCAGCCTCCTTCCACGCCGGCACCGGGGGCGGGGTGGCGGGCGGCACCAGCGCGTTGTCGGTATCGTCGCGATACCAGCGCGGCAGCGCCCCGTCGCACAAATCGGCGACCTCGAGCGCCACCGCGAGATCGTCCGGCGCCATCAGCGCCGCGGGCGCGGCGGGAGGCGCGGGGTGGAGGTGGACCAGCGCCTCGGCGACCGGGGTCGCGGCGGGGGCGTGCGCCGCGCCGCCCTGGCGAAAGCGATCGGGGCCATAGGCGCGGATCAGGAACATCAGCAACCGGTCGCTCTGGCGCAGGCGGCGGCCGACGCGGTTGCCATCGCGGTCGAACACCGGCTCGTCGCTGCCGACGAGTGCGCGTTCGAAGGCGGCGTCGAGCAGTTTTTTCGATGCCGCATCGATCGCCGCCGACCAGGCGCGGTCGAATGCCTCGGCCCCCGGCGAACGGCGCAGGCGATAGGCGGAGGATTCGGACATGCCGACGTTATACGCGGCGGTGGCGACCGATCCGCAGTCGGCCAGCACCTCGATAAAGGCGCGCTGCTTGTCGGGCGACCAGCCGTCCTTGCGGCGTTTCTTCAGCACCGGCACCCAGTGGTAAGCGGCGGGGTCGTGGCCGTGCGCGTCGAGTGCGGGGGTGGAGTCGGGGGCGGCGGCGGCCGCGTCGGGCGCGGGGATAGGGGCGATGTGGCTCATCTGTCAGTTTGGAGCATATGGGAATAATGTAGGAAAGGGGTTTTTGGGGTGGGGTGGGCGAAATAGGATTTTGGGGGGCGTGTGGGGCGGAGTGGTTCGGTCGAATGCAGGTGATTTTGATTTCACGCAAAGGCGCAAAGGCGCGAAGACGTGAAGGGCTAACCCCACATTCGTCATCCGCGAACGAGGCCCGTGACTCGTTCGCCTTGATCCGGGATCCATGCGGCGAGGCAGGAATGGATGCCGGATCAAGTCCGGCAGGACGAACGAGGGGACCGTGTAAAGGTTCGGCGCTCCGCCCCCAACGGCGGCAACCCCAATTCCTCGGCCAGATCGCGCCATTCGGGGTTCGTCACCTCGATCAGCGCGATCTTCCACTTGCGCTGCCAATTCTTGATCTGCTTCTCGCGCGTGATTGCGGCGTGCATCGTCCCGGCGAGTTCGAACCAGACGAGCGTCTTCACGCCATAGCGTTTGGTGAAGCCGTCGAAGCTGCCGCCGCGGTGCTGGCAGATGCGCTGGATCAGGTGCGAGGTGACGCCGGTGTAGAGCGTGCCGTGGCGGGCGCTGGCCATGATATAGGCGCAGGGCTGGAAGTCGGCGTGCATGGGGTGGAGGCTAGGGCGGCGATGGACCCCGGATCAAGTCCGGGGTGACGAAGATGGGGTCGAACCGGATGCTTTTCCGTGCGGCTACCCCCCGTGTCGCCAAGCCTTCCTCCTACTCGTCATGCCGGACTTGATCCGGCATCGATGGCGGTGTGAGGCTAGTTGGAGGATTAGTAAACTGTCACTGCAATTCAAAAAATGGCGTGGGATCACCTAAAATTAAGCGATTCCACGCCATATATAATGTGCTATACGGCGATTGGTGCCGATGGCGGGACTTGCACCCGCATGGGGTTAGGCTGTGAGAGGCTCCCCACCCGCTTCCAAAGCGGGCGCGTCTACTGGTTTCGCCACACCGGCCCATGGCGATATCCAGGGTGTCGAAATTCGCACACCCCAGATATCGTGCCGCTTTTGGGCGGCTAACTAGCTAAGGCGGTTCCATTAGGAGTCCCTTTCGTTGGTTGTGAACAGAGAGACGGCAGGCGTTTCCTTGGACGGTATGCCTGCCGTCTTCTCATCTCTGGACGAGCCACGGACGTGCTGCGAGTCGTCGATAAACCACCATTGTCCGTCACGGACCTCAACCACACCTTTCTGGCTAATACGTGCAGATAGGGTAGCGAGGGGACTTTTTCCCCCAACTTCAATGCCTTTGGCGAGAACCAGCGGCAATAACTCACGAATTGCCAGCGGGCGAGCTTGCTCATTCAGAACTTCAACCACCGCCTGCAAAGTTGCGCTCCCGCTGCCAGTGGCTTGAGAGCGAAATCGCCGAATTGGTGCATCCGCCTTAGCCGCATCAGTCACTGGCTCAGGGCGCGCGGATTGGCTCATCTCTTGCTGCAGCTCATATGCTGTCGCAAGAAACGCCTCAATCCTTGCTAATTCGCGCTGCAATGACTCACGTTTTGCCTGTGCCTGTTGGATGATGTTCATTAACTGTTCCCCTTGGGCCTATGGCATTCAATACCATCCTCACGGTCTCACGGCAAGGATATTTGAGATGGCCTCAATTTTTTGTGAGGTGCGGGCGCCGAGGGTTCTATGGCTGCAACATACTAGTCTTGGACGCTCACAGCAAAAGGCCGCGCCACCCGAGGAGTGGCACGGCCATGAGTTGTAAACGTTTTCAGAAATTATTTAGATCGCCAGTCAGCCGGCGCACGGACATCTGCTTGCAAATATTATTGTTGTATTTGTGATGCTTAGTTCTTCAAACCGAAAACCCACCCGCATTGCGCCGGTTCGAGCTCGCCGCCAGCACCTTCTTGCCCTGCGGGGTCAGCGCCCATTTGGCGCCCTGCTTCACCACCAGTCCCAGCGTGACGAGTTCGTCGCGGATCGGGTCGGTGGGGAGTTGGGGGCGGCGGTTCGACAGGCCTTCGAGCGTTGAACGCTGCGGCTGGCTGAGGATGATGAGTTTTTGTTTTTCGGTCACGCGGCTTCTTTCCGGTTGCGGGTCTGGTCGCCACGGCCGGCGAGCAGGCCGGCGATGGAGATGTCTTCGTCGATCTCTTCCCAATGCAGGCCGGCGCGGCTGAGCGACACGGCTTCGCGTTGGGCAGTGGTGGCGTGGAGGAGGCGCGGGAACCAGGCGAGCGGAATGCCGAGGGTCCGACCGTCCTCCAGATCCACCCAGAAACTGTCGTCGTCAAAGCGAACGGCGACGGGTTCAGGAGAAATGCTCATTCCACGCCCTTTCAATCTGGTTGCGCCGCTCTCCAGGATCACGTTGCTCAAAAGTCGCAGCGTGTGGGGCGAGAAGCCGCGGTTATAGGCGACATTGACGTCGGGCCATAGCCAGAATTTGGCGGTGTCGCGGCCGCGGGTGACGTGGACATGCACGGGTTCGCGCGGTTCACCCTCGTCCGAATAGAAATGGAAGCGATAGCCGTTCCAGTCGAAGACTTTGGGCATCGCTTGCTCCCTCCATGCCCTCCCCGCTGCGACTAAGGAGCAAGCTCCTAAGTCTCGCTGCCCCTCCCGCGAGCGGGAGGGGTTTTCGCGTGCTTACTCCGCGGCAATCCCCGCTTGTTTGAACATGTCGTCGCCGTCGGTTTCGGCGGTGATCACCGGGGCGCCGTCGTCGTTCGCCTTGGCTTTCTTGCGGTTGTCGAAGCTCGACCAGACATTGTTCCACTCGCCGCGCGTCGCGCCCTTGCTGTATTCGGTCGCGCGGGTTTCGAAGAAGTTGGCGTGCTCGACGCCGTTGAGCAGCGGGGCGAGCCAGGGGAGGGGGTGTTCCTCGATCATGTAGATCGGCGCGAAGCCGAGCTGGCCCAGGCGCCAGTCGGCGATGTAGCGGATGTAGCGCTTGATTTCCTTGGGCGTCATGCCGGGGACGGGGCCCTGTTCGAACGCGAGGTCGATGAACGCATCCTCGAGCCGCACCGTTTTCTGGCAGGTGTCGATGATGTCTTCCTTCACCGCCTTGGTCAGGCAGTCGCGTTCCTTGGTAAAGGTGTGGAACAGCTTGATGATGCCTTCGCAATGCAGGCTTTCGTCGCGGATCGACCAGCTGACGATCTGGCCCATGCCCTTCATCTTGTTGAAGCGCGGGAAGTTCATCAGCATCGCGAAGCTGGCGAAGAGCTGGAGCCCCTCGGTAAAGCCGCCGAACATCGCGAGGGTGCGCGCAATATCCTCGTCATTGTCGACGCCGAACTGCTGCATATAGTCGTGCTTGGCGCGCATCTCGTCATATTCGAGGAACATGCCATATTCGCTTTCGGGCATGCCGATGGTGTCGAGCAGGTGGCTGTACGCCGCGATGTGCACGGTTTCCATGTTGCTGAACGCGGTCAGCATCATCTTGATCTCGGTCGGTTTGAACACGCGGCCATATTTGTCGTGGTAGCAATCCTGCACCTCGATATCGGCCTGGGTGAAGAAGCGGAAAATCTGGGTGAGCAGATTGCGTTCGTGATCGCTGATCTTCTGCGCCCAGTCGCGGCAATCCTCGCCCAGCGGCACTTCCTCGGGCACCCAGTGGATCTGCTGCTGGCGCTTCCAGAAATCGAACGCCCAGGGATATTCAAAGGGCTTGTAGGTGTTGCGGGATTCTAGAAGGGGCATGGCGGCTATCCTTGGGTTCGATAGAAATTAAAAATCACAGAGGTCACGGCTTTCCTGGAATAAGCATGCATCCGAAAATCGATAGGAAGGTAATCAGCATCACCGAGATGAGAAGCCATCTTGCCATCCGCTCGAACAATCGGATCGTCTCTCCTCTCTCTCCCTCAAGCCCTTTCCCTGCAATTGCCAGAATGGCCCATAGGGCGAGAGCAGGAATGAAGAGGTACACACCGGCCATTATTCCGGTGATGATGAGCCCTTCGCTCGCGCCGTCATATCCTCCGCTCACTGGCAGGCCAGACACTCGTCATAATCGGTGGTCTGTAGTTCGTACACCGGCGCTTCGGCGGTGTTGTCGGCCTCGACCCCGCCCGCGAAGCCGGCGCGCTGCACCGATTTGCTGCGGAGATAATAGAGCGATTTGATGCCGAGTTCCCACGCGCGGTAGTGGAGCATGAGCAGATCCCATTTCTCGACGTCGGCCGGGATGAACAGGTTCAGCGAGGCGGCCTGATCGATATAGGGGGTGCGGTCGGCGGCGAGTTCGAGCAGCCAGCGCTGGTCGATCTCGAAGCTGGTCTTGAAGCAGTCCTTTTCGTCGACGCTCAGGAAGTCGAGGTGCTGGACGCTGCCGCCCTTTTCGAGGATCGAATTCCAGATATTGTCGCTGTTCTTCGCCTTGTCGACGAGCAGGGCTTCCAAATGCGGGTTGCGGATCGAGAAGCTGCCCGACAGCGTCTTGTGGGTGTAGATGTTCGCCGGGATCGGCTCGATGCACGCGCTGGTGCCGCCGCAGATGATGCTAATCGACGCGGTCGGCGCGATCGCCATCTTGCAGCTGAAACGTTCCATCACCCCCTGATCGGCGGCGTCGGGGCAGGGGCCGCGTTCCTTGGCGAGCAGCATCGACGCCTGATCGACCTGGGCGCGGATATGTTTGAAGACGCGGAGGTTCGACGATTTCGCCATCGCGCCCTCGAACGGCAGGCCGCGCGCCTGAAGGAAGCTGTGGAAGCCCATGACGCCGAGGCCGACCGAGCGTTCGCGGCTCGCGCTATATTTGGCGCGCGCCATTTCGGGCGGGGCGCGGTCGATATAATCCTGCAGGACGTTGTCGAGCATGCGCATGACATCCTCGATGAACATCTTGTCGCCGTTCCACTCGTCCCAGGTTTCGAGGTTGAGCGACGAGAGGCAGCAGACCGCGGTGCGATCGTTGCCGAGATGGTCGCGGCCGGTGGGCAGGGTGATTTCCGAGCAGAGGTTCGAGGTGGTGACCTTGAGCCCCAGATCGCGGTGATGCTTGGGCATCATGCGGTTCACCTGGTCGATGAAGATGATGTAGGGCTCGCCGGTGGCGAGGCGCGTTTCGACGAGCTTCTGGAACAGCGAGCGCGCGTCGACGCTGCCGCGGACGCTCTGGTCCTTGGGGCTGCGCAGGTTGAATTCGGTGCCGTCGCGCACCGCTTCCATGAACTCGTCGGTGATCAGCACGCCGTGGTGGAGGTTGAGCGCCTTGCGGTTGAAGTCGCCCGAGGGTTTGCGGATTTCGAGGAACTCCTCGATCTCCGGGTGCGAGATGTCGAGATAGCAGGCGGCCGAGCCGCGGCGCAGGCTGCCCTGGCTGATCGCGAGGGTCAGGCTGTCCATCACGCGGACAAACGGAATGATGCCGCTGGTCTTGCCGTTGAGGCCGACGGGTTCGCCGATGCCGCGCACGCTGCCCCAATAGGTGCCGATGCCGCCGCCGCGGCTGGCGAGCCAGACATTCTCGTTCCACGTCTCGACGATGCCTTCCAGGCTGTCGGGGACCGAGTTCAGATAGCAGCTGATCGGCAGGCCGCGGCCGGTGCCGCCGTTCGAGAGAACGGGGGTCGCGGGCATGAACCACAGGCGGCTGATATAGTCATAGAGCCGCTGGGCATGCTCCTGATCGTCGGCATAGGCCGACGCCACGCGGGCAAACAGATCCTGGTACGATTCGCCGGGGAGGAGATAGCGGTCCTCGAGCGTTTCCTTGCCGAAGTCGGTGAGCAGCGCGTCGCGGCTGCGATCGGTGACGACGTCGAATCGGCGCGCGTGGACCTTGGCCTCGCTGCTGTCGTTGAGCTTTGCCGCGGCCGGCGCGTCAGGCGCCGATTCGTTCGCGATCGGCGCTTCATTTTTCGTCAGTTCCACCGTCGCCACGTCGCTCGTCTCCACCCGTTCCGTTTCCCGAAAATCCATCGTAATCGCCCCCGATTTGAACGCGCAACTGGTGCGCTTTGTTCCTGTCTTGTTCGACTCAGGGCGAAGCCCCGGTCTTAGCATCTAAACCGACCCAGGGGGCACTTATTTTGGCCGCACGAAGCACTTTCCCGTGCCCACATGTCGTGGGCGACGGAAATCCGCCAATTTTGGCCAAACACTATTTCTTGGGGTGCCCCCGTGGCCTACCCACCATCTATAGTGCCACGTCGGCGCGATGATGCAAGACGGTAAATGACGGATTAGAGACTCGGTTCGTCGATATTTTGATTCGTCTCGTCGCGGCTGATGCCCGGCCATCAGCGGTAGCGCCAGCGTTTCTGCGGGATAGCACGGGTCGCGGTGTGGTGACGCCCGTCAGCAAAATATTTTGCCTGGCGCGGGGCGGCGATCGACGCCATGCGGACGGCGGCGCGATCGCCGCCAATATCCTCAATGTGCCGCCGGATCGGCAAGCGCGCGGCAGGCAAAAAAAGGGCCCCGGCAATGCCGGAGCCCCTCCTCTAATCCATATCCAGGTTAGGCTTGACCGCCACCGCTATCGGTGCCGCCGCCACCCAGGAATCTCCAAAACCAACCCATAATAAATCTCCTGTCGGCACTGCCCACGAAGAACAGTTAACGGAGCATATACCATCTTTGGTAAGGTAAATCGAGTCTTAACCATAAAATTACCGCCAATCTGGCAGTTATGCGGTGCGGTTTTGCGACGGGGCGGCGAGGGTCGCCGCGAGCTCGGAAAATAATTGAGGTTTGCCAAGATGATAACCTTGACCAACATCGCAGCCGAGCTGGTCGAGCAGGGTCATTGTTTCAGCATCTTCAATGCCTTCGGCGACCGCAACGGCGCCCAGGCGATGGGCTAGGTCAATGGTCGACTTAACGACTTCGAGGTTGCGTTGCGAATCGCGCATCGTCATCACGAATCGCTTGTCGATCTTGATCTCGTCGGCCTCGATCTCGGTCAGATATTCGAGGTTCGACTGGCCGGTACCATAATCGTCGATCGACAGGCGGATGCCGGTGCGGCGCAGCTGCGCGAGCGTCTGGCGCGCCTGGCGGCTGTTTTCGATCTGCGCGGTTTCGGTGATCTCGATCGTCAGGATTTCGGGCGGCAGATGATGCGCGGTGAGCATGACGCGGATCGTGCCGACCAGGTCGCTATGGTCGAGCAAGGTCGCCGACAGGTTGACCGACATGTTGATGCGCTGGCCGCGTTCGTGCAATTGCGCCGCCGAACGGATCGCCTGATCCATGACAAACAGGGTCAGGCGGTAGATGTCCTGGCTTTTTTCGGCCTGGACGATGAACTCGTCGGGCGGGATCGGCCCGCGCGTCGGGTGGGTCCAGCGCGCCAGCGCCTCGACCCCGACCAGCTTGCCCGTCGCAATGGCATATTGCGGCTGGAACGCGACCCAGATGTCGCCGCCGGTCAGCGCATCCTCGAGCTGCGAGTGGAAGGAAAGTTGCCAGCCGGCATCGTCCTTTTGCCGCGGAACATATTTGGTCCACAGCGCACGGGTGCGGATCGCGCGTTCGGCAGCAACGAGCGCGGCGGCGAGCCGCTGCGCGTTCGACCCCTCGAACTCGTCATTGACCCCGAAGGCGATGGCGACGTCGACCCGCAACTCACCGATCGTCAGCGGCGCGTTGAACAGTGCGGCGAGTCCGGCCAGCTGTCCTTCGATCTGGCTGTGCTGATAATAAGGGACGAGCCACGCGAAAGTACCGTCGAGATCGTGATGCAATGTCGTGCCCTGCGACGCCAGCTGGAGGCGGCGGGTGACCTGTTCGACGAGCTTGCCGATCCCGTCGCCGGGAATGAAGGCGGCAAGATCCTCGAAATTGACGACTTTCGCGGCAACGACCGTCGCGCTGCCGAACGACGCCTGCGACCGCAGCGCTTCGAAGTTGGGCAGACCGGAGATCGGATTTTCGCGCTGTGCCGAATCGCGGCGGCGGGTGCGTGACACATTTGTACCGATCGCGGCGATGAAGAACAGTGCTGCACCGATCCAGACCGTTACAAGCATGAAACTCAGCACAATCTTCGCTGCAATCAACAGAGCCGTTATCGCGACGGTCAAAGGCGTAAAGCCGCGACTTACGCGCGCGAACAATGCTGCGACAATGATTGCGACGACGAACAGAAACGCCGGAATCCAACCAACATCGACCGGATTTCCCCGTTTCAGCGTTTCTGCGGCTATCAGGTGAATATATCCGCCTGGAAGCCGATTATGGCCGGGAAGAAAGAAGGAATCTTGGAAATTGGGTGCGGTTGGCGCGAAAATGACATCCTTGCCAGCGAGTTCGCGAGCGCCGACCTTGCCGTTCGCGACGTCGGCAGCACTATAGGCCGTGATCGTTGCCGGATCATAGGAAAAGTCGAGGCGAAAGGTCGCCGGTGTCGCGCTGGTTTTTTCGGCGATCATCGATGCGAAACTGGGCAGCAGGCGGCCATCCGCAACATAGCTGATCGGGACGCGCCAGATCTGCCAGAACTCGGTTTCCCATGCGATGCTGGCGATTGGCACATTTACGCCGAAGGCGGGGCTGGGGAAAGTTGATATGTTTTCGTTGGTTCCCGGCGCCGACCGCGTCGGCACGGCCAGAACGACGCGATCACCCATCCGCCTTACCGCATCGGTGAGCGTCGGGAAGTCGCGATCTTTTTCGCGACGATCGAAATAGAAATCGACAAAAAGGCGACGGGCTCCGGCGGCATTTACCGCATTGATTACAGCGGCATAGTGCATAGGCGAATAATCGCGGTTGGGCGATTGATCGAGGGTCTTCGCGTCGAGCGCGACCACGACAATGTCCCCCGACACCGGTCGCCATGCAACGCGGCCCACCGCCGCTTCGATGACGCGATCGACCGGTTCTGTAATCGACGACAGTCCCGCCGCGATGCTGAGCAACAGCGACAGGGCAATCGTGCGCCAGCTGATGATCAGATTTTTGACCGGAATGGGCACGCACGTCTCCAGCAATTGCCGGTCGTGCCTAGTCTCAGATGGTTATCATCGCGTTAATCATGAACAAATTCTTGCCCATGCTGATCCTCGAAAACTGTTTTGAATCCGCGCGTTTCAGGCGATTGTCGGTAAGGGAGCGAGCGTCGCGTCGCCGGCCAGGGCGGAGGCGGCCAGCCCGGTTGCCGCGGGCACGATTTGCTGCAGATAAAAGCGCGTCGAGGCGATCTTTGCCTCCAGAAAGACGCGGTCGCCGCTGCCGCTTTCGAGCGCCGCCTTTGCCGCCTGGTGCTGGATCGCCATCAGCCAGCCGCAGGTCGCGGTCGCGAGCATGGTGAGATAGGGATAGCTGCCCGCGAGCCGGTCGCCGGTGTTGGCGTTCGCCATCCAGTCGGTGACCGCGCGACAGGCATCGGCGAGCTGCTGAAGCTCCGGAAAATCGGCGGCGCCGTGCGCGATGTCGTCGATCAGGCCGCGGACCAGATCGCCCCCCGCCATGCCGAGCTTGCGGCCGACCAGATCGGCGGCCTGGATGCCGTTGGTGCCTTCGTAAATCGGCGCGATGCGGGCGTCGCGATAATGCTGCGCGGCGCCGGTTTCCTCGATAAAGCCCATGCCGCCATGGACCTGAATCCCCAGGCTGGCGACCTCGCAGCCGATGTCGGTCGCGTGCGCCTTGACGAGCGGAATGAGGATGTCGGCGCGCATCGCGGCGGCTTCGTCGCCGAGCTTGCCGAAGTCGATCTGTGCGGCGGCATAATAGGTCAGCGCGCGCGCCGCCTCGGTCTGCGCGCGCATCCGCCACAGCATGCGGCGGACGTCGGGGTGCCGGTCGATCGTCACGGGATTGCGGCCGGGCGACCCCGCGAGCGCCGACTGGACGCGCTCGGCGGCGAAGCGCTGCGCCTGCTGCGTCGCGCGCTCGCCGATCTGGATGCCCTGGCAGCCGATCATCAGCCGCGCGTTGTTCATCATCACGAACATCGCGCGCATGCCGCCCATTTCGTCGCCGACGATCTCGCCGAGGCAGTCCTCGTCCTCGCCATAGACCATGACGGCGGTCGGCGAGCCGTGGATGCCGAGCTTGTGCTCGATCGACGCGCAATGGACGCCGTTCGAGTGCGCGGGCTTGCCGTTCGCATCGAGGCGAAATTTGGGGACGAGGAACAGCGAAATGCCGCGCGTCCCCTCGGGCGCACCGGGGGTGCGCGCGAGGACGAGGTGGACGATATTGTCGGTGAGGTCGTGCTCGCCGAAGGTGATGAAGATCTTTTGCCCCTTGATCTTGTACAGCCCGGCATGGTCGCCCTCGGTGACCAGTTCGGCGACCGTGCGCAGCGCGCCGACGTCGCTGCCCGCGGCGGGCTCGGTCAGGTTCATCGTGCCGTTCCACTCGCCGGTGATCAGCTTGGGCAGCCAGGTCTGGCGCTGTTCCTCGGTGCCATAGGCCATCAGCGCGTGGATCGCGCCGGGGGTGAGGATGCTGCAGAGCGAGAAGCCCATGTTGGCGCTGCCGAGCGCCTCGATCACCACCGTCGCGAGGGTGAAGGGCAGATCCTGGCCGCCATATTCGCCGGGGCCGTCGATGCTGCCCCAGCCGGCCTCGACGAACTGCCTGTACGCTTCCCTGAACCCCGGCGGCATGATGACCTTGCCGTCTTCCCATTTGGGGTTGTCGACGTCGCCAACACGGTTGAGCGGGGCGTAAACCTCGGCCGCGAATTCGCCGATGCCGGTGACGATCGCTTCGACCATGTCGGGGGTCGCGGCGGCGAATTTGTCATGCGCCGCCATCGCGTCGATGCGCGCGATATGATCGAGAACGAAAAGCTGTTCGGTGGTCGGCGGCGTGTAGGTCATAAAGGGTCAGCATCCCTTGCTGGCACGGTCGAGGCGTCGAAATGGCAAAGATATCGCTTTCGCGTGGCCGCCGCAGATGGTGGTTCCATCTGCAAGGCCGCGTGGAAGCGAGGTCGAAGCCATTTCGGCGTCCCTGCGGGATTTGGCCGATTTTGTCCATGGCGGCGTCAGCGAGACTTGAAGTATCGACATACTGCGGCGCCTCGCTTCCTAGCCCTGAACAAAATCGACTCAAACCTCGACCGCGCCAGCAAGGGATGCTGACCCTGCTCCCCGCTTTTGCTGGCGATTCTGTGGTGGCCGCGGCTATAGCGCGGCATGGCGAAGGGTCAAACGAACGACAGCATGGCGACCGAGGTGCGGCGGTTTAACACGGATGCGATAGCGCGCGCCGCGGCGCTGGTCGCTGATGGCCAGCCGGTCGCGGTGCCGACCGAGACGGTGTACGGGCTTGCGGCTGACGCGCGCGATGCCGACGCGGTGGCGCGCGTCTATGCCGCGAAGGGGCGGCCGGACTTTAATCCGTTGATCGTGCATGTGCCGGATCTTGCTGCCGCGGAGGCGCTGGGTGTGTTCGGCGATTTGGAGCGGGTGCTGGCCGCGCGGTTCTGGCCGGGGCCGCTGACATTGGTGGTACCGCGCGCTACCGACTGCCCGGTCGCGAGCATCGCGACGGCGGGGCTGGGCACGATCGCGCTGCGGGTGCCGGGGCATCGCGCGATGCAGGCATTGCTGGCGGCGACAGGCGCGCCGCTGGCCGCGCCGAGCGCCAATGCGAGCGGGGGGGTGAGCCCGACGAAAGCGGGACATGTGCTGGCCACGCTGGACGGGCGGATCGCGCTGGTGATCGACGATGGGCCGACCACGGCGGGGGTCGAGTCCACCATCGCGCGCGTCAAGGACGGGGCGGTCGAGGTGCTGCGGCCGGGGCCGGTGACGTCCAACATGCTGGCCGAGGCGAGCGGGCTAGTCGTTGCGGGCGTCATGGGATCGGAGGTCGTCGCGCCGGGGATGCTCGCGAGCCATTATGCGCCGGGCAAGCCGGTGCGGCTGGGAACGACCGATTTTGAGGATGGCGAGTTCGGGATCGGGTTTGGCACCGTTCGCGGCGATTATAGCCTGAGCGAAGCGGGCGATTTGACCGAGGCGGCGGCGCGCCTGTTCGATGCGCTGCATGCGGGGGCGGAGAGCACGAAAGCGAAGATTGCGGTGGCGAGGATTCCTACCGAGGGGCTGGGCGCGGCGATCAACGACAGATTGAGCAGGGCGGCGGTTTAAGTCCCCCTCCCGCTTGCGGGAGGGGTTAGGGGAGGGCCTGTTTCGGCAACTCTCGCCGTGACATGCCCTCCCCCGACCCCTCCCATAAATGGGAGGGGAGAAGATTACGCCGCCGCTGGCTCGATCGGATCGAGCAGCGGGGTCTTGCGCGCCACGATCAGACAGCCGACGACGATCAGCACCGCGCCGGCGATCGTCGGCCAGGTCACCGCCTCGTCGAAGAACATCCACCCGAACAGCATCGCCCACAGAAAGCCGGTATATTCGGTGGTCGCCAGAATCTGCGCCTCGGCGCGGGCATAGGCCCAGCTGAGCAGCAGCAGCGAGGTGACCGCGAGGATTGCGGCGCCAAGGACGTGCGGGGCGTGCTCGCCGCCGGGAACCGCGAGCAACCAAGGCGCGCCAAGCGCCAGGATCAGCGCGACGAAGCCGTTCTGGAAAAAGGCGATCTCCATCGGTTCGGCCATCTTCGCCTGCCGCCGCGCGAGGATGAGATTATAGGCATAGAGCAGCGCCGAGCCGACGACCGCCGCGACCGCCCACAGCGCATCGGGCGCATAGTCGCCGCGCCCCAGCTTGCCCGCGACGATGACGATCACCCCGGCGATGCCGAGCAGCGAGGCGATGATCGAGCGCGGGCCGATCCGTTCGCCCAGGAAAATCGCCGCCATATAGAGCGTCGCCAGCGGCGCGATGAAGGCGATCGCGATCGCCTCGGCCATCGGCAGCCGCGCCAGCGCCCAGAAAAAGCTGACCGCCATCCCCGCGACAAACAGCGAGCGGACGGCGTGGATACGCAGCGTCGCGCGGTCGGGCATCGCGGGGCGCGACGCCAAATAGAGCGCGCCGCTGAGGATCGTTCCGGCCCCGGTGCGCCACAGCACCGCGTTATAGGCGCCGATGTCGATCGACAGCCCCTTCATCAACACGTCCATCGCCGAAAAGGTCGCAATGCCCGCGCAGGCGATCAGGAACGGGATGACGGGAGAGGGAGAATCGGGGCGCATGGATGGGGCTGTACCTTGCCTTCTCTCCTTCGGGGAGAAGGATATGGAGCCTTACCGCGAAGCGGTGAGGCGGAGTTGGATGAGGGTTGGGACTTTGCAGGCGATGGTGAAGCTGGCTGACCCTCACCCAGCTTCAGCTAGGCGGCAAGCCGCCAAGCTTTCGCAACCCTCTCCCCCAAGGGGAGAGGGAATATCACCGAAACGTCGCTTGTCCCGCCCCGTCAATGTTGAGTTTCTGGCCCGAGCAATAGCTGTTCGCGTCGCTGACGAACCACACAACCGCGGCCGCCACATCGGCGGGGACGGCGACCCGGCCGAAGGGCATTTTGGCGGCGAGATGCTGGATGTCGTCCTGGCCGGTGATCGCGCGCGACAGTTTTTCGCCCATGTCGCTGACGGTCAGCGCGGGGGCGACGATGTTGACGCGGACGCCGTTCGCCAGCTCTTCCTTGGCGAGGGCATAGGCCAGCGCCTCGCCCGCCGCTTTCGCCATCGTATAGGGCGCGCCATTGGGCGAGTGGGTGTAGGTCGCGATGCTGGAGATGACGATGATGTCGCTGCGCTTATGGCTGCGGAGTTGCGGCAGCGCGAGGCGGCTGAGGCGGTGCGGGCCGGCGGCGTGGACGGCGAACAATTTGTCGACCTCTTCGGGGCTGGTGTCGGCGACCGATCGGCCGCGGCTCGCGATGCCGGCGTTGTTGATCAGGATCGACATCGGCCCGAAGTCGGCTTCGACCGCGGCGACCATCGCGGCGCAGGCGGCTTCGTCGGTGACCGACGCCTGATAGGCTTTTGCCTTACGACCCAAGGCGGTGATTGCGGCGACGGTTTCGGCGGCTTCCTGCGCGCCGCGGGTGTAGTTGACCGCGACGTCGGCGCCCGCTTCGGCCAGCCCGATCGCGATCCCGCGCCCGATCCCGCGCGAGGCGCCGGTGACGAGCGCGATGCGGCCCGCAAGATTCCTGTCGGCCATGCGTCTCTCCCTATTGCATCAGTTCGTTGTAAATCTCGTCGTCGCTGCGGCTGGCGGCGTTGCGCCACTTGGGCGCGGCCTTGCGGTTGAGGACGGTGCCGTCGGCGGTCAGGATCGCGACGGTCGGGGTGCCCTTGATCTTTTTGAACCCGAAGCGTTTCGGCACCGCGGGGTTGCGGCCAAGCCCGCGGACGTGCGGCATGCCGATGTCGGCATAAACGATGGTGTAGCGATCGCGGACGGGTGCGAAGCGGTCGGTGGCGATCAGATTGGCGAGCCAGGCGCTGTCGTGGCAGCCGCCGGTGCCCATCACCAGCAGGACGCGCGCCCCCGATTGCGTCGCGCTGGCGAGCGCGGCGTCGATGGCGGGCATGGGATTGGGGTCGAAGGCGGCGCTTTGATAGGCGTCTTCGATGCCGGGCAGGGTGCGCGGCTCGCTGGCCGCGGCAGGGGCGAGCGCGAGCAAGGCGGCCGCGAGCGGGAGGGGGATGATGCGCTTCATCCGCCGACGATAGGTTTTGCATGACGTTTCCGTCAACGTCAGTTAGCCTTTGCTCCATGAGCTGGAAAAAAGAAGTGGGCGAACTGGGCCAACGCCGCGCGATGGCCGAGAAGATGGGCGGCGCGGAAAAAGTCGCGCGCCAGCATGGGCGCGGCAAGATGGACGCGCGGGCGCGGCTCGCGGGGATCGTCGATGCGGGCAGCTTCCGCGAGATCGGCAAGATCGCGGGGCGCGGGCGCTATGGGGCCGACGGCGAACTCGAAGACCTCGCCGCGAGCAATTTCATCTTTGGCCGCGCGAATGTCGACGGCCGGCCGGTGGTCGCCAGCGCCGACGATTTTACCGTGCGCGGCGGCGCGGCGGATGCGGCGCTGCACCGCAAGTTCGTGCAGTGCGAGGCGATGGCGCATGAATATCGCCTGCCGCTGATCCGCATGATCGACGGCACCGGCGGCGGCGGGTCGGTCAAGACGCTGGAGGATATGGGCTATACCTATATCCCGCACGTCCCCGGGTGGCACGAGATCATTGCCAACCTCGATACGGTGCCGGTGGTGGCACTGGCGCTGGGGCCGACCGCGGGGCTGGGCGCGGCGCGGGTGGTCGCGAGCCATTATAGCGTGATGGTGCGCGGGCTGTCGCAGCTGTTCGCTGCGGGGCCGGCGGTCGCGGCGGCGATCGGCGATACGCTCGACCGCGAGGAGCTGGGCGGCAGCGACGTCCATACGCGCAATGGGGTGGTCGATGACGAGGTCGCGAGCGAGGCCGAGGCGTTCGCGGCGGCGCGGCGGTTCCTGTCCTATCTGCCGTCGTCGATCCACGACCGCGCGCTGCGCACCGCATGCAGCGATCCAGTTGATCGGCGTGAGGAGAGCCTGCTGGCGGCGGTGCCACGCGAGGCGAAGCAGGTCTACGCGATGCGGCGGATCGCCGACGCAGTGTTCGACCGCGGCAGCTTTTTCGAGATGGGTGCGCGTTGGGGCCGCGCCGTCATCACCGCCTTTGCGCGGCTCGACGGCTATCCCGTCGCGGTGCTCGCGAGCGACCCTTCGTACCTCGGCGGATCGTGGGACGCGAAGACGAGCGAGAAGGCCGAACGCTTCGTCAAGCTGGCCGACCAGTTCCGGCTGCCGATCGTCCATCTCGTCGACAATCCCGGCTTCATGATCGGCGGCGAGGCCGAGCGGACGGGGACGATCCGTTACGGGGTGCAGGCGATGAACGCGATCTACCGCGCGACGGTGCCGCTGGCGTCGGTGGTGGTGCGCCGCGCTTACGGGATCGCGGGCAGCGCAATGTCGAACGCCGAGCGGTTCCAGTACCGCTTTGCCTGGCCGTCGGGCGACTGGGGCAGCCTGCCGATCGAGGGCGGGGTCGAGGTGGCGTATAAGAGCGAGCTCGAGGCGGCGGACGATCCGGCGGCGCATCTGGAGGCGATCCGCGAACGATTGAACCGGGTCCGCAGTCCGTTCCGCACCGCCGAGAAGTTCGGGGTCGAGGATATTATCGACCCGCGCGACACGCGGCCGTTGCTGTGCGAGTTTGCCGAATTGGCGTGGCGGGTGGTGAAGTAGATATATCCACTATCGTCATCCCGGACTTGATCCGGGATCCATTTGCGCGATGTTGCATGGATCCCGGATCAAGTCCGGGATGACGAATGTTGGGGGGATCGGCATGACCACTGGGCGCCACCACGGTATGGACTGGCTGCGGATCGGGGCGTTTGCGCTGCTGATCCTTTATCATATCGGGATGTATTTCGTGCCGTGGGGCTGGCACGTGAAAATTGCCCAGCCGCTCGATTGGGTTACGATCCCGATGCTGGCGACCAACAGCTGGCGGCTCGCGCTGCTGTTCCTGGTGTCGGGCTATGCGAGCGCGGCCTTGTTCGCGAAATTGGGCGGCAGCGGGGCGTTCGCGCGGTCGCGCAGCGCGCGGCTGCTGATCCCGCTGATCTTTGCGATGATCGTCATCATCCCGCCGCAACCGTGGATCGAACTGGTCGGCCAGCATGGCTATCCGCACGGTTTCGGCTATTTCTGGCGCCACGATTATTTCGGCTTTCACAAGCTGGCGGGGATCGACCTGCCGACGTGGCAGCATTTGTGGTTCGTCGTCTATCTGTGGGTTTATACGATGCTGGCGGCGTTGCTGGCCGCGCTCATCCCCGCGGCGGCCCGGGCGCGGATCGCCGACGGTGCGGCGCGAGTGCTGGCGGGCTGGGGCGTGCTGGTCTGGCCGCTCGCGGTCTGGCTGCTGATCTATGCGCTGTTCCCCGATCATGACGAAACCCACGCGCTGTTCAACGACGGGCCGTCGCATCTTCATTATTTGACGCCCTTTTTCGTCGGCTGGCTGCTGCGCGTCCGCCCGCAGTTGTTTGATGCGGTCGCGCGCTGGTGGAAAGTCGCGCTGCTGCTCGCGGTGCTCGCCGTTGTGCCGGTCGCCTGGATCGAATGGACCTGGCCGGGCGACACGATCGCCCCCGACTGGGTGTTCCTGCCCTATCATGTCGCGCGGCAGGTCAATGGCTGGATGGCGATTGTCGCGCTGATCGGGATCGCCGACGCCAAATGGAACCGCGACCATCCGCGGCGCGCGATGCTGGCCGAGGCGGTGTTCCCCTTTTACATCATCCACCAGACGATCATCGTCGTCGTCGGCTGGTATCTGCTCGGGGCCGGGGTCGCCGCGCTGCCGTCTTTCCTGATCCTGCTAGCGGCGACGGTGACGGGGTGCTGGCTTTTCTATGCGATCGGGCGCAGCATCGGCTGGCTGCGGCCGTTGATCGGCTTGCAACGCCAATAGGGGGAGATCATCATGGGTGCATTAAAGGGCGTTCTCGCGATCGTCGGGATCGCGATGATATTGGTCGGCGGGCTGTGGGCGCTGCAGGGGCTCGACATCGTGCGTTGGCCGGCGAGCAGCTTCATGCTGGGCGACACGGCGTGGACGCGCAACGGCGTCGTGCTCGCGGTCGTCGGCATTTTTCTGGTCTGGTTCGCGCGCAAGCGCTGACGCGATAACGGGCGGCGGCTACGCCCGGCCGGGGTAGCCGCCGTGCGCTTAGGCTGTGGACCCTTAGTCGCCGAGTGCGAAGCTCGACGAGGACAGGAATTTCCAGCCGGTGCCGCTGCGCACCAGCGTTTCGACGATCGCTTCCTTGTCCCAATTGGGCTTGTCGGTGCCGCGCTGGCTGACGATGGTCAGCGCATAGGTGACGACCGCGGTGTCGCCGCTAAGCGAGATCGACTGCGGGCTCAGCTCATATTGGACGACCTTGCCCTGCGTATTGTGGAACTTGGTCCAGCGGACCGCCGAATCCTTGCCGCGCGGGGCGGCAAATTCGGACGACCACACCACCATCTGCGGATCGGCGTAGTTGGCGGGCCATTTGCCGTTCTGCGCGACGTCGTCGGCCCAGCTTTGTTCGATGACCTTCCACGCCTCGGTCTGCTGCGCCGACCAGGTCGGCATCTGGGCGCTGGCGAGCGGCGCCGCGGCCAAAACGAAAAGGGCCGCCGAAGCGGCGAACAATTTGTTGTACATGGCATTTCCCCTGTTGTCGTGCGCTCCCGCGGGGGGAGGGCGACTCGTTCGCAATCGCGCGAACCCGGTGCGGCCCGGGGGTCAGGAAAGCATGAACGCGGGGGCGTGGCAAACGGCCAGAAGAGGTATCCGCGACCGCGAAATTTGCGGAGTGTGAGTCAGTCCGCCCCGGCGAGTCCGGCTAGCGCCGCGCCGTCGACGCGCATCACCGTCCACTCGTCCATCAGCCGGGCGCCGAGGTTTTGGTAAAAGCCGATCGCCGGGGCGTTCCAGTCGAGGACGCTCCATTCGAGCCGCGCGCAATCGCGGGTGACGCAGAGCTGCGCCAGATGGGCGAGCAGTGCCTTGCCGAGCCCCGATCCGCGCGCCGCGGGGCGCACGAACAGATCCTCCAGATAGATGCCGGGGCGTCCCTCGAAGGTCGAGAAATTGTGGAAGAACAGCGCGAAGCCCTGCGGCGTGCCGTCGAGTTCGCCGATCACCACCTCGGCATAGGGGCGCGGGCCGAACAGCTTTTCGCCGAGCGTCGCCGCGTCGAAGCGCACGGCGTCGGCGAGCTTTTCATAATCGGCGAGGTCGCGGATGAACTGCGCGATCAATGGCAGGTCGGCGGGGGTGGCAGGGCGGATGGTGACGGCCATCTGTGCTCTGTGTCGCGCGCTGTCGCCGCTGTCAAACCGCCAGCTTGTGGAGCGCGCAGCTGGTGGCGAAGCCGAGCCCGCGTTTGAGCGCCGGATAGGCCGTGACAGTGGCAGCGGTCAGCGCCATTTCAAAACGTGCGGGGCGGCCATATAGCGTCTCGACCCTCGCGCCATGGTCATCGGCCGCCGCGTCGTGGCGCGCAATGGCTGCGCCGAAAGCGAAGGCGTCGGCCAGATCGGCCGGCGGCTCGCTTGCAAGCAGGCGGTTGATCGTATCGCGCGGGACGCCGTCGCCGCGTGCGCTATCGGCCGCGATCAGTGCGCAGGGGCCGCAATCGGCGGCAAGCGTCGCGCCGATCCGCGCGGCATGGAATGCATCGGCGGGGGCGGCGTGGCGGTGCGCGGTGACAGGCATGAAATGCTGGAATTTTTCGGCGGCGTGGCCGGGCGCGGCGATCAGGTCGGCCAGATAAGGGCTGTTGCCGCCGGTCGCCTTGTCCGCCGCCCGAGCGAACAGACGTGGCGGGATGCCCGCGGGGGCGATCCGCTGGCGCGCGAACAGGATCGCCAAGGCAGCGATCACCAGCAACGGATGCCCGACCACGCCCGGCGCATCGGCCCAGAATGTTGCGGGGCCGCAGATCCCGGCGAGAACCTCATAGATATGGAGCAACCCGTGCAGCGTCAGCCACAGCCCGCCAACCAGCGCGGCGCGCCAGCGCAGCACCGGGTGCGCGGCGGCGTAGAGCAGGATCAGCCCAGAACCCAGATAGGCGAGGCCGATGTCGCGGATGAAATGCGCGTTCGGCGGCCCGGTGGTGATGACGGTGGGCAGAAAGACATACCATTCGAGCGGATTGGCGAGCATGAAACCGCCGTTGGCAATCGCGACGACCGCAGCGATCAGCAGCAACAGCTGGACCAGCCGGTCCAGCGTATCGAATTTGCCCAGCATCATGTTTCCCCCTCTATTGTCGCGCGGGATGCTTAGGCAGCGGCAGCAGCAATGTAAAAGTCCAAGATGTACCCGGGTCCAGAACCGTCAGGCCGCCTTGCCGTGCAGCGTGTCCATGCTCACCGAACTGCCCGCGTCGATCTCGGCCGCCTTGGCTTCGACCAGCTTGACGACATGCGCGATCATGTCGGCGTCAGCGATCGTGTGGTCGGTGACCCCCGACAGATAGACCATATGTTTGCCGTTGCCGCCGCCGGTGATGCCGATGTCGGTTTCGCGCGCCTCGCCGGGGCCGTTGACGACGCAGCCGAGGACCGAGAGCGACATCGGGGTCTTGATATGGCTGAGCGCGTCTTCGAGCGCCTGAACGGTGCGGATGACGTCGAAGCCCTGGCGCGCGCAGCTGGGACAGCTGACGACGCGGACGCCGCGGGTGCGCAGGCCGAGCGATTTCAGGATTTCATAGCCGACGCGCACTTCCTCCTCGGGTTCGGCGGACAGCGACACGCGGATCGTGTCGCCGATGCCGGCCCACAGCAGATTGCCGATGCCGAGCGCCGATTTGACGGTGCCGCCGATCAGCCCGCCAGCCTCGGTGATGCCGAGGTGGAGCGGGCAGTCGACCGCGTCGGCGAGCTGGGCATAAGCGGCGACCGCGAGGAAGACGTCGCTGGCCTTCACCGCGACCTTGTAATCGTGGAAATCATGGTCCTGGAGCAGCTTGATATGGTCGAGCGCGCTTTCGACCAGCGCCTCGGGGCAGGGTTCGCCATATTTTTCGAGCAGGTCTTTTTCGAGGCTGCCGGCGTTGACCCCGATGCGGATCGCGCAGCCGTTTGCTTTTGCTGCCCTGACGACCTCGCCGACGCGCTCGCTGCTGCCGATATTGCCGGGGTTGATGCGCAGGCAGGCGGCACCGGCGTCGGCGGCTTCCAATGCGCGCTTATAGTGGAAATGGATGTCGGCGATGATCGGGATGCGCGCCGCGCGCACGATCTTGCCCAGGGCTGCGGTCGATTCGGTGTCGGGGCACGACACGCGGATCAGGTCGGCGCCCGCTTCCTCGCAGCGGCGGATCTGGTCGATCGTCGCCACCGGATCGCTGGTCAGCGTGTTGGTCATCGTCTGCACGCTAATCGGCGCGCCGCCGCCGACCGGGACGTTGCCGACCATGATCTGGCGGCTGGTGCGCCGCGCGATGTCGCGCCAGGGGCGCAGGCCGGGGTTGTGATCGCTCATGGTTTCGGGCTCGATCGAGAGGGGAGGATGCGCCGCTCTTTAGCGGTCCGGCGGGCGAATGGCAAAGCCAAGCATGGCCCGCGCCGCTGTTGCGCGAAAGTCACACTCTGAGGCGGAATCGGCGCGGCGCGCAATTTTCGTTTGTGCATTGCAGCAAAATCGGCAATTTTGAACGCGTTCGTCGTCACAGGCCCGTACCAAGAGGCGTGGACACGGACAGCAGGCCGGGACGATCCGTTTTTTTCTTTAGGGGGATCACCCATGAAGTTTCTTACCAAAGCGTGTTTCGGCATGCTGCTTGCCGCGTCGGCGCTGTCGACGCCCGCTTTCGCCCAGGAAGAAGAAGCCAGCGGCCCGTTCTCGCTTTCGGGCGGCATTTCGGTCACGTCGGATTATCGTTTCCGCGGCATTTCGCTGTCGAACGAAAAGGTCGCCGTGCAACCGACGCTGACCGTCAGCCACGAAAGCGGCTTTTATGTCGGCGCCTGGGGCTCGTCGCTTCCCGACAGCCCGCTCTATGGCAAGTTCGAGCTCGACCTTTACGGCGGATTTGCGACCGAGATCGCCCCCGGCACCACCGTCGACATCGGCGCGACCTATTATGTGTATCCGGGCAATCAGGACTTCGCCGGGCCGAGCGACTATGTCGAAATCATCGGCAAATTGTCGCACGACATCGGCCCCGTGTCGGCGACCGGGATGGTGGCTTACGCCCCGGACCAGAATTCGCTGGGCAGCCAGGACAATGTCTACCTGAACCTTGGCCTGGGCTATGGCATCGCCAACACGCCGGTGACGCTGACCGCCGGGCTCGGTTATACCGACGGCTCGCTTGGTGCCCTGGCGCCCAACGGCAATTATCTCGACTGGTCGCTCGGCGCATCGCTCGCCGCCGGCCCGGCGACCTTCACGGTCCAATATATCGATACCGACATCAAAAAGTCGGGGATCAAGGCCGTCGATACGTTGTTCGATCCAACCGTGGTCTTTACGCTGGGCGTTTCTTTCTGATCGCCTAGCGGGTCAGCGACCACGCGCTAAGGGGGCGGCTTCGGGGGAGGCCGCCCCCTTTTTCGTGCGCGCGATCCGCCGCCGGGCTTTATCGCAACGCGCTTGACCGCATCGGTGAACCGTGCAATTTCATCGACGAGTTGAAATGGCCGGAGAGTGTCCCCCATGCCTCAAAGCGTTTCCGTGCCCCCCGTGGCATCCGCAAACTCGCCCGCGCGCAGCGAACGCAGCCCCGGCGTCAAATTGGTCATCGCGGTGCTGATCGCGGTCGCGTTGATGGTCCCGCTGCTGATGATTTACGGCCTGCTATGGGATCGCCAGCAGCAGGCGCAAACCGCGCAGGCGTCGATCGGCCAGGGCTGGGGCGGGCAACAGACGATCGCCGGGCCGGTGATCGTCATCCCTTACCGGGCCACCGAAACGACGACGGTCACCGAAAACGGCAAGGACGTCACGCGGACGGTGGGCACCATCCGCAACCTGTATCTGTCGCCGCAAGCGAACATCGCCGATGTCGTCATCAAGCCCGAAAAGCGCAAAAAGGCGATTTACGAGACCGTTGTTTATGAAAGCCAGATTTCGGGGAGCGCCGATTTTGTCCTGCCCGCCGACATCGCCCGCTTTGGCGTCGCGCGCGAGGCGCTGATGCTCGATCGCGCCGAGGTGCGGCTGGGGGTCAGCGACGCGCGTGGGCTGGTCGATGGCAACAGCGTCGCGGTCAACGGTACCGCGCTGGCGTTGCAGCCTGGCAAGGGGCTGCTCTCGACCGGCAATTCGGGCACCTTCGCCTTTGTCGACTGGACCGCGGCGGCGCCGCTGAAGGTCGATTACAAGATCGGGGTGCGCGGGCTGGGCGATTTCAAGCTGATCCCGCGCGGCGTGGATACGCGCTGGACGGTCAAGTCGAGTTGGCCGAACCCGAGCTTTGGCGGCGATTTCCTGCCCGCGAAACGCAGCGTGACGGAAAGCGGCTTTACCGCGACCTACGCCATTCCCAACCTCGCGCTGGGGCAAGCCCAGGTGCTGACCGGTGACCTGTCACCGCCGGTGACCAGCAATTATGGCGGCAACAATGGCCCGCGTTATGCCGAGGTCGTCGATGTCGCCAATGCCCCCAGTGCCGAGGACAACACATCGGGCGGCGTTGCCAAGGCGGTGGCGATCAGCCTGATCGAACCGGTCGACCTGTACAGCCAGGTCGATCGCGCGATCAAATATGGCTTCCTGTTCATCGGCTTTACCTTCGTCGCCTTTCTGATGTTCGACATCATCGCGGGGGCGCGGGTGGCGCCGGCCGAATATCTGCTGACCGGGGTCGCGCTGGTGCTGTTCTTCGTGCTGCTGCTCGCGTTCGCCGAGGTGATCGGTTTTACCTTTGCCTATATGTTGGCGTCGGCGGCGATCATCGGCTTGCTGGCCTTTTATAGCGCCGCGGTGCTGAAAAGCTGGAAACGCGCGCGGTTCCTGGCGGCGATGCTGATCGGGCTTTATGCGCTGCTTTATGTGCTGCTCAATCTCGAGGCTTACTCGTTGCTGATCGGGTCGGTGCTGATGTTCTTCGCGCTCGCCGGGGTGATGTACATGACGCGGAGCATCGATTGGAGCGGGCTGGGCAAGAAGGATGAGGTGGCGGTGGCCTGACCTCTTTTATCGTCATTCCCGCTTTCGCTGGGATGACGAAATAGGGTGAAGTCAGCGCCAGCGCAGATTGTGGGGGCCGAGATCCGACAGGGTCTTGGCCCCCATCAATTTCATCCCGCGCTCCATTTCGGCGCGCAGCAGCGCGATGGCGCGGGCGACGCCATCCTCGCCGGCGGCGGCGAGCGCGTAGAGATAGAGGCGCCCGCCTGAGCAGGCTTTGGCGCCAACCGACAGCGCCTTCAAGACATGGGTGCCGCGGGTGATGCCGCCGTCGCAGATGACTTCCAGCTTGTCGCCGACCGCGTCGATGATCTCGGCGAGCGCGTCGAAGGGCGAAATGCTGCCGTCGAGTTGCCGCCCGCCATGGTTCGACACCATGATCGCGGTGGCGCCGATGTCGGCGGCGCGTTTGGCGTCCTCGACCGCGGCGATGCCCTTGAGGCAAAAGGGGCCGTCCCATTGCTGGCGGATCGCCTCGGCGCGGCGCCAGTCGAGACTTTGGTCCAGCATCGTCGTGAAATAGTCGGCGACCGATTTGGGGACGCTCGACCCTTCGGACACATGGGTGGCGAAATTGGGCAGGCTGAATTTCTCGCGGCAAACATAGTTGAGCCCCCAGCCGGGCTTGGCGGCGTAGCTCAACATATTGCCCGGGGTGAAACGCGGCGGCGATGTGAAGCCCGAGCGCAGGCAGCGTTCGCGGTTGCCGCCGACGATGGTATCAACCGTGAGCGCGACCGCGTCGAATTTCGCGTCGCGGGCCGCCGCCAGCATCGCGCGGTTCAGCCCTTCGTCCTTGTGGACATAAAGCTGAAACAACTTGGGACCGTCGGTGAGGGCGCCGGCTTCGGCGAGGCTGATCGTCGCGAGGCTCGATATGCCCGCCATCGTCCTGGCGTTCGCCGCGGCGCGGAGGACCGCGCGTTCGCCTTGCCAGTGGAACAGGCGCTGGAGCGCGGTCGGCGACAGGAACAGCGGCATCGCCATCTCGCGCCCGAACAGGGTCGTGCGCATGTCGACGCGGTCGACCCCGGCGAGTACGCGCGGGATCAGGTCGCAATCGTCGTAGGCGGCACGGTTGCGGCGGCGCGTGACCTCGTCGTCGGCGGCGCCGTCGATATAGTCGAACACCGGCCACGGCAGGCGGCGTTTCGCGAGGGCGCGGAAGTCGTCGATATTGTGGCAGTCGGTGAGTTTCATGTTTGCCCTATTCCGTTCGCATCGAGCGAAGTCGAGATGCCGTTAAGGCGCGAACTGCCGATGGGTGTCTCGACTTTGCTCGACACGAACGGGGATGGAGGGACCGCATATTCGTTAAAACACCGTCCGCGCCGCCACTGTCCCCTTGGTCGCGAAACTGAAGCGCGGTTCGACTGCGAGCTTTGCATCAAGAATATGCGCCGCCACCCGTTTCCCCACCGCAGGGCCGTTCTTGAACCCATGTCCCGATCCGCCGCCGACCAGCCAGACGCGGTCCTGCCCCGGGAAACGGTCGATCAGATAATCGCCGTTCGAGCTGTTCTCATATTGGCAGACGCGCCCGCCGATCAGCGGCGCCGACGCAAGTCCGGGGAAGCGTCGGGCGATATAGGCACGGGCTTCGGCGATCCCGGCGGGGGTCAGTTGCCGTTCCATCGTGTCGGGGTCGATCGCCGGACCGTGGCGGTCGATCGCGATCTTGAACCCGGCGCCCTCCAGGTCAGGGATGCCGTAAAAAATGCCGTTGTTGCTGTTGTCGGCCCACACCGGCAGCTCGGGCGGCGCAAAGCGCGTGTCGCCCTGCGGCGCGCCGAAATGATAAACCTCCTGCCGCGTAGCGACGATCTTGTTCATCAGCTGCTGCGGGAACAGCTCGGCGAGCCACGGCCCGGCGGCATAGACAAGATGATCGGCGGTGCCGCCATCGGGCAGGCTGTGGCGCTTGATCCGTTTCGACAGCAAGGGCGCGGGCATCACGACGCGCTCGAGCGCGATCTGGGCGTCGGCGATCACCTCCTGCACCCCGCGCCCGGCGATCAGCGCGCCGGCCTCGGTTTCGAGGATGCCGGTTTCGCCCTGATAGAATTGGATCTGACGATATTTGTTTTGCAACCATCGGACGTCGCCATGCTCATGCCCGACGCGGTTTGTTTGCAGCCAGGCGAGCGATTGCGCGGTATAGGCGTCGCCCTGCGGCCCGAACCACAGGACGCCGGTGTTGTGGAAGATCGGTGCGCTCGCGCTGTCGGACAGCGCCTGCCAATAGGGCAAGGATTCGCGCGCCATTTCGGAATAGATGGAGTCGGCGCCGTAGCCCATGCGGATGACGCGGCTTTCGCCGCCCGACGACGCGCGCGCATGGCCGGCGCCATAGGCGTCGAACAGCCGCACCGTCTTGCCCGCGCGCAGCAGATGCCATGCGGTCCAGGCGCCGAACACCCCGGCGCCGATGATCGCGACATCGACATGCTGCACCCTGGGTTTCGCAGGTTTGCGCTTCTTTGGCTTGCGTTCCTTGCGCTCGGCCGCGGCGGCGGTCGCCGCGACGGGGAGGGCGGCGAGGCCGGTCAGCAGCGCGCGGCGGGTGGGGCTGTTATCGCCCGCCACCGGACGCCTCTTTCTTGTAATAGCGATAGCCGCCGACCCAGGTTTCGAGCGGGGTCATGCGGCGGATCTCGTCGGGGCTGGCGAGCATCGGGTCGGCGTCGACGATCAGAAAGTCGGCGCGCATCCCCGGCATCAGCGTGCCGATGCGGTCCTCGGCAAAGCCGGCATAAGCCGCGGTGCGGGTGAAGCCGTCGAGCGCGGCTTCGCGGCTGACCGCTTCCTCGGGGCGCCAGCCGCCGAACGGCTGACCCGCGGCGTCGGTGCGCGAGATGGCGGCGGCCAGCCCGGCAAAGGGATTGGCGCTTTCAACCGGGACATCGGAGCCGAAGGCAAGCCGGACCCCGGCGGTCTGCAGGCTGCGCCACGCATAGGCGCCCTGCAGCCGGTCGGGACCGAGCCGCGCTTCGGCCATCAGCCGGTCCGATGTCTGGTGCACGGGCTGCATCGACGCGATGACCCTGAGCTGCGCAAAGCGGACGATGTCGGCGGGATCGATCACCTGCGCATGTTCGATCCGCCAGCGGCGTTCGCCGGGAACGTTGGTGGCGAGGTCGGCGGTGAGGTCGGTGATCGCGTCGAGCGCCTCGGCATTGGCGGCGTCGCCGATCGCGTGGATCGCGACCTGAAACTTGTCCATCGACGCGCGGACCATCTTGTTGCGCAGCTGCGCCGGGGTGAGCAGCGGCAGACCCTTCTGGCCCGGCGCGTCGCTGTAGGGCGTCTTCAGCCACGCGCCGCGCGACCCGAGCGCCCCGTCGAGGTACAGCTTGACCCCGACCATGCGAAGGCGATCGTCGTACAGCCAGGGCGTCGGCTCGGACCCGGCGATGATCGCCATATTGTCGATGTCGCCGCCATAGCTGAGGATGCGCACCGCGAGCTGCTTCTTGTCGCCGGCGCGGCGAAACGCTTGCCAGTCGAGGATCGAGGTGCCCATGTCGGCGATCGCGGTGACCCCTTGGGCGAGCAGTTTCTGCTGCGCCAGATACAGCGCGCGGTCGAGGTCACGCGCCAGCGGTTTGGGCTTGGCGCTGTCGATCAGGCTCATTGCGGCGTCGACAAAGACCCCGCTCGGCTTGCCGCCCGCTATTTCGATGCGGCCGCCCACGGGCGATTTGCTCGCCGTGGTGACCTTGGCCGCGGTCATCGCCGCGGTGTTGGCCCAGCCCGCGTGGCCATCGACCCGTTCGAGCCAAACCGGGCGGTTCGGCACCGCGACGTCGAGGTCGGCGGCGGTGGGGAAGCGGCCCAAACCCCATTTTTCCTGATTCCAGCCGCGGCCGATGATCCACGGCATTTCGGGATTGTCGGCGGCATATTTGCGGATCGCCGCCTGCGCCTCGGCCAGCGAACTGGTATCGCTGAGGTCGAGCAGCATCAACTGAAAGCCGAGGCCCATGACATGGCCGTGCGCGTCGATCAGCCCGGGGATGAGGGTGCGGCCCTTGCCGTCTTCCTTGAAATCGGGGCGTTCGGGGCGCTTGTCCTTGCGGTCGAGCAGCTCCTTGACCTTGCCTTGGCTGTCGATGAGCAGCCCGGTGAAGCGCACCAGCTTGCCGTCCTTGTCGAGCGTGATGCCGTTGACATTGTCGACCAGCGTATCGGCGTGCGCGGGGGCGGCGAGGGTCAGGGCCAGTGCGGTGAGGAGAAGGCGGTTCATTTCGGTAACCTTGTTATAAGCGAACTGGTGTCCCTGCGGCCATTGCCCAGTTTTTGGACATCGGCGTAAAATTGATCGACCAGCCCGGCGACCGGGATCGTCGCGCCGTTCGATCGTGCTTCGTCGAGCGCGAGGCCCAGATCCTTGCGCATCCAGTCGACCGCAAAGCCGAAGTCGAACTCGTCCTTTGCCATCGTGTCCCAGCGGTTGAGCATTTGCCAGCTGGCGGCGGCGCCGCCTGACACCGCCTCGAACACCTTGGCGGTGTCGAGCCGCGAGGCTTGGGCAAAGCGCAGCGCTTCGGACAGGCCCTGGATCACCCCGGCGATCGCGATCTGGTTGACCATCTTGGTCGTCTGCCCCGCGCCGGGGCCGCCGATATGGACCATGCGCGCGGCATAGGCCTGCATCACGGGTTCGGCGGCGGCGAAGGCGGCCTTGGTGCCGCCGCACATGATCGACAGCGTGCCGTTCTGCGCCCCCGCTTCGCCGCCCGACACCGGGGCGTCGAGACAAAGGATATTCAGCCCTTCGGCCTCGACCGACAGCTGGCGCGCGATCCGCGCCGATACAGTGGTGTGATCGACGAACAAGGCGCCCTTGCCCATCGCCCGGAACGCGCCGTCGCGGCCCAGCGTGACTTGGGCCAGATCATCGTCGTTACCGACGCAGGTCAGGACGACATCGGCGTCCGTCGCGGCCTCGGCCGGGGTCGCTGCCGCCGCGCCGCCATGCGCCGCCACCCAGGCGTCGGCCCTGGCGCGGGTGCGGTTATAGACGGTGAGGTCATGGCCCGCTTTCGCAAGATGGCCCGCCATCGGTCCGCCCATGACGCCGGTGCCGATGAAGGTGATGCGCAATTTTTGTTCGCTCATAGCATGGTCCATAACCATGGTTTGCGCGGTGCGCCAGATAGGCTAGGGCGAGCGGCATCATGAGCACGACCGCACCCACCCTGTCCGCTGCCGATTTGCCGGCGATCACCCTCGACGATGTGCGCGCGGCGGCGGGGCGAATTAACGGCGCGGTGATCCGCACCCCGACGCTCCATTCGCAGACATTGTCCGAAATGGTCGGCGCCGAAGTGTGGCTGAAGTTCGAGAATCTGCAGTTCACCGCGGCGTATAAAGAACGCGGCGCGCTGAACGCCTTGTTGCTGATGGACCCCGAACAGCGGGCGCGCGGCGTCATCGCGGCGTCGGCGGGCAATCATGCTCAAGGGCTCGCCTATCATGGCAAGCGGCTGGGCGTGCCGGTGACCATCGTGATGCCCAGGACGACGCCGCAGGTGAAGGTGTCGCAGACCGCGAGCCATGGCGCCGAAATCGTGCTGTTCGGCGAAAAGTTCGACGATGCCTCGGCCCACGCGCGCGAGCTGGAAATCGAACGCGGGCTGACCTTTGTCCATCCCTTCGACCATCCGCATGTTGCGGCGGGGCAGGGGACGGTGGCGCTGGAAATGCTCGAAGATGTCCCCGATCTCGACACGCTGATCGTGCCGATCGGCGGCGGCGGGCTGCTCGCGGGCATGGGCACCGCGGCGCGGGGGATCAAGAACGACATGCGGCTGGTCGGGGTGCAGGCCGAGCTGTATCCGTCGATGTATGCCGAGCTTAACGGCGTCGACATGGCGTGCGAGGGCGACACGCTGGCGGAAGGGATCGCGGTCAAGGAACCGGGCAGCTACACGCGCAAGCTGGTCGCCGAACTCAACGACGATATTGTCCTTGTTGCCGAGCGCCATCTCGAACGCGCGGTCAGTCTGCTGCTTCAGATCGAAAAGACGGTGGTCGAGGGCGCCGGCGCCGCAGGGCTCGCGGCGATGCTGGCGCATCCTGAGGAGTTTGCCGGGCGCAAGGTCGGGCTGGTGCTCACCGGCGGCAATATCGACACGCGGCTGCTCGCCAATGTGCTGCTGCGCGACCTCGCGCGCTCGGGGCGCATCGCGCGCCTGCGCATCCGGTTGCAGGATCGCCCCGGCGCGCTGTTCAAGGTGATGAAGCTGTTCGACGAGAAACAGGTGAACATCATCGAAATCTATCACCAGCGCATCTTCACCACGCTGCCCGCCAAGGGGCTGATCACCGACATCGAATGCGAAGCGCGCGACCGCGAACATCTCGACAGCCTGGTCGCCTCGCTGCGCGATGCGGGCTATATGGTGACCACCGTCGAGCTCGCATGAGGGAATATACCCTCCAGCTCACCGCCACGCCCGACAGCATCGACGAGCTGGGTCACGTCAACAATGCCGTCTGGGTCCAGTGGATCCAGCAGGTCGCGACCGGCCATTGGGACGCCGCGGCGCCGCAGGCGCACAAGGATGCCTATATCTGGGTCGTGGTGCGGCATGAGATCGATTATCTGCGCGCGCTCGGCCCCGGCGAAACGGTGATCGCGCGCACCTGGGTCGCCGACCAGCCGCAGGGGGCGAAGTTTGATCGCTTCATGGAATTCACCGGCGCCGATGGCAAAGTCCATGTCCGGGCGCGGACGGTGTGGGCGCTGCTCGACAAGGCGAGCGGGCGCCCGCTGCGGGTGACCGCCGCGGTGGTGGCGCCGTTTTCGGATTAACCCGGGGTCGGCGCGGCACGCTCGCGGAGCGGCCGCGCTTTGAGCGCCTGCAAGGTTTTCAATATCATCGCGTGCACATCGCCGGTCTCTTCAAACAGCCGTTTATATACGCCGGTAATGTCTTCGCTATAGGCATCGACCATCGCCAGTTGGGCGCCGCCCTTGTCGGTCAGGCGAAGCAGCTTGCGGCGCGCATCAGCCGGATCTGAGCGCTGGGTCACCAGCCCCAGGCGGACCAGCGCCGGGCATTTCTGGATCACCAGCTGGTGCGATTGGCCCAGCGTTCGCGCGAGCTGCGCGGGCGACGCCTCGCCCGCCTGGCGGAGCGCGGTCAGCAGCGAACAGGATTTTACCGGGACGACGATGCCCGCCGCATCGAACAAGTCGCGCGTCTGGTCCTCGATCATCTGGCTCAACGCTTCGCTGAGCCGTCCGAGGAAGGAAATATCGTCGAGACCGGTTGAGGCGTCAGTTGCGGGCATAGCTTGTCGTCGTTCCGTCGCGGTCGATGCGTTCGAGCGCGGCGACCTTGCCCGCCTTGCGGACAATGCGGAAGCGGAAATCGCCGACACCCTCGACGGCAAAAAGATCGTTGCCCAAAGGTTCGAGGGTGACGCGAAACCGCTCGCGCCAGGTGTAGAGCGGCTTGCCGCCGACGATATCGATGCGGCGGCCGTCATAGCGCCCGGCGATGGCCTTAAGGTCGGCGGGCGCGATCGGCGCCGGCTGGGCGCGCGCGGCGAGCGCGGGCGCGAACCAGTCGGCGTCGGCCTGTTTCGCAGGATCAGCTTTGGCCAGATCGGCCAGCGCAAGCCGGTGGGCGACGGTCAGCGCCTCGGCCGATGCGACGGCATGATCGGGGGTGACGCCCTGTCCTTCAAAATCGCCGCGGTCGACGGGGTCGTGGATCTGACCGATCGGCACCTGCACGAAAAAGTCGCTCCCCACCGGCTTGCGATCGACCGGATGCGCGCCGCCCGCGGTGCGTTCGCCGACCAGCGTTGCGCGGCCGAGCTTGCGGAGCGAATAGGCGAACCATTCGGCGGCCGAAAAGCTGGTCGACGAGGTCAGGACATAGACCGGCTTGCCGGTCAGCCGTTTGGCGGGAAGGGCGGGGAGCACCCATTGGCCGCGCGCGACGCGGCGGCCATCGTCGGTGTAATAATAATCGAACAGCTCCTGATCCTTGTCGCCGCGAAACAATTGGCTCGCCAGCAGCTGCGCCATCTCGAGGTGACCGCCATTATTGTACCGCATGTCATAGATGACGGCATCGCTGTTCTCGATGAAGCGCATCGCCGCGGCGGCGGCGTCGTAGCCCAGTTCGGGATCGGCGAAATGCGAAAGCCCGACATAGGCGACATTGCCCTCGAGCCGGCGCAGGTCGGTAAAGCCGAAATTTTTCCGCGCTTCGTCCCGCCGGTCGGTTTCGCGTAAGGCGGCGGCGCGGGCGGGGTCTTTGCGGGCGGCAAAGTCGGCGGCAAAAGCGGGATCGACCCCGACAAAGAAATGCAGATCGTTGCTGGCCGCGACCAGGTCTTTGGTCAGCGCCTGCGCCAGCGCGTCCTTGTCCTGCGCGCCGTTATAGTCGCCCTTGTCGAGATGGGCGCGCAGCGTTGCCGCGAGCGTTTTCGCCTTGTCGGCAAAGACATAATTAGCCTCTAACGTCTGGCCCAGCTGGTCGACCACCTGTTGCCGGTCGGCGGCGGTGAGCGGTGCCTCGCCGGTCGCGCCGACACCGAAAAGCCACGCCGCCGCGACGATCGCGACCGATCCGAATTTCGTCATATGACCATCATTCCTTACTACGACTCGTTTATACAATATATTGCGCAATATATTGTATATCGGCGTGAGGCAAGGCCTTTCAGTTCGGCATGGGTCACCCAATCGCGACGTGCGCGGCGATGGTGGCGCGGGCGGAACGGCGGGTGACGGCGGCGGTGGGCGGCGCCGTCGCTAGAAACCAGCCCGGCCATGGTTTGATAGACAATCTGTCGTCGCATCCGTAATATTCGCGGCGGACATATAGGGGGAGGGCTGACGATGGCGATCTCTTCATTGCCGCAACTTGACCGGTTCTTCCTGACCGACGCTGGTCTGGAAACCGATATCCTGTTCAACAAGGGCATCGACTTGCCCTATTTTTCGTCGGTGACCTTGTTCACGTCGGACAAGGGCCTCGATGTTCTCGAAGCCTATTACCGCGACTTTCTCGACCTCGCGCGGCGGCGGGGGACCGGGCTGATCCTGGAAAGCGCGACGTGGCGGGCAAGTCCCGACTGGGCCGAACCGCTCGGTTTTTCGGTTGCCGAACTCGATCGGTTGAATGGCGCCGCGATCGAATTGCTGACGGGGCTGCGCGCCGAATATGCCGATGTGCCGGTGGTGGTCAGCGGCTGCCTTGGCCCGCGCGGCGACGGCTATGATCCGGGCCAGATCATGCGTGCTGACGAAGCGCAGGCCTATCATGCGCATCAGGCGGCGGTGCTTGCCGCGGCGGGGGCCGCCATGCTGGCGGCGATCACGATGACCAATGTTCCCGAGGCCGTGGGCGTCGCGAACGCGGCAAAGGCGCTGGGAATACCCGTCGTGATCAGCTTTACGGTCGAGACCGACGGGCGCCTGCCGACGGGCGACGCGCTGGGCGATGCGATTACGGCGGTTGATGCGGCGACGGGCGCCTATCCCGCTTATTATATGATCAACTGTGCGCATCCGACGCATTTCGACCGCATCCTCGACGATGGCGCTGCATGGACCGCACGGATCGGCGGGGTGCGCGCCAATGCGTCGTCCCTCAGCCATGCCGAGCTCGATGCGATGACCGAACTCGACATCGGCGACCCGGCCGATCTCGCGGCGCGCCACCGCGCGCTGGTCGACCGGTTCCCGAATATCCGGGTATTGGGCGGCTGCTGCGGCACCGACCTGCGCCATGTCGCGGCGATTGCGGAGGCGTGCCTGGCCTAGGGCTGTTGCCAGCCGATCCGCGCGGGCATAGGCACTGGGCCTTCTCGGTGCGTCGGTGACGCACCGGGCGCTTTAGCGCGTCAGGCGACGTCTTCCTGCAGCGCCTTGACGATCGCAGCGACCGACGTCGGGGCATAGGCAAAGCCCATATGGCCGCAGTCGACCTCGACCTGGCGGTCGCTTTCGTGCGGCAGTCCGCGCGCGCTGCCCACCGCGATCACCCCGTCATAGGCCGACCACAGGGCAAAGGTCGGCATTTCGGGGCGCGGCGCGGGGTGGAAGTCGATCGGCGGATTGTCGACCGGATGGCGCGCGACCAGATGGTAGAGCCGCCAGGCGCGGTTGGCGCGGCGGCTGCCCGAAAAGGGCGAGCCGAGGGTGACGACGCGCGCGACCTTTGTCGGATGATGCTTGGCATATTCGCGCGCGTAAATGCCGCCCAGGCTCCATCCGACGAGGGCGGGGGCGTGGCCCGTGCGGTCGATGATCCATTGCACCCGGGTGTCGATGCGCTCGATGATGTCGGGGGTGGCGCCCCGGTTGAAGCCGAGGCCCCAGGCGTAGCAGCGAAATCCGGCGCGGCGCAGGTCGGCGCGTAATGCCTTGGTCGCCCAGTCGCCCGACAGGAAGCCGGGGAGCACCATCACCGGCGGATGGTCGCTGTCGGGATTGGGTTCGGGCGGCATCGCGCGGATGCGGCCCCACAGCGCGCGCGCCAGCCCCGTTACCTCGCGCCACAGCAGCCCCAGCGACGGCGGGGCATCGGGGTCGGCGATGCGCGCGGGCCATTCGGCGCGCCGGGTGAGCAGATTGCGGATCATGGAAGGCCTAATCTCACACTCGTCATTCCCGCGAAAGCGGGAATCCAGCTGGACCCCGGGTCAAGCCCGGGGTGACGAAATAGAAATCACCGCTTCGGGACCAGCTTTACCAGCTTGCCGTCCTCGCCGTCGATCAGCAGCCATACCGTGCCGTCATCGCGCACCTCGACCTCGCGGATGCGGGTGCCGAAATCCCAGCGATCGGATTTGGTCAGCTGGTCGCCATTGATCCCCATGCGGATCAGCCCTTCGCCCGACAAGGCGCCCATCAGCAGGCTGTTCTTCCAGCCCGGATACAGGTCGCCATTGTACCAGGCGAGGCCGCCGGGCGAGATCGCGGGGTTCCACCACAGTTTCGGCGCCGCAAATTCCGGCCGGGTCGGGTGGTCGGGAATGTCCTTGCCGTCATAATGATCGCCGTTCGACACGATCGGATAGCCATAATTGGCCTTGGCCGCGACCAGATTGACCTCGTCGCCGCCCTTCGGCCCCATTTCCTGGTTCCACAGCTGCCCCGCCCCGTCGAAGGTCAGGCCGAGAATGTTGCGGTGGCCGAGCGACCAGATTTGTGCCGTCACGCCGCCTTGCGCCGCGAACGGGTTGTCGGCGGGCACGCTGCCGTCGGGGTTCAGGCGGACGATCTTGCCCAGATTGGCCTGCATGTCCTGCGCCGGGTCGAATTTCTGGCGCTCACCCGATCCGATGAACAGATATTTGCCGTCGGGCGAAAAGGCCAGGCGGTGCGAATAATGGCCGCGGCCGGTGACCTTCGGCGACTGGGTCCAGATCGTTTTCAGACCCTCCAGCCGCGGTGTGGCGCCCTGAACCAGCCGGGCCATGCCGACGACGGCGCCATAGGTGCCGCCGGCGTCGGGTTCGATCCAGCTCAGGTAAACAGTGCCGCTGGTCGCGAAATCGGGGGCGACGATGATGTCGCCAAAGCCGCCCTGACCGCCATATGCGACCGCGGGCACGCCCGCGACGTCGAGCGTCGGGCCGCTCTCCTGCCACAGTTTCAGCTTGCCCGCTTTCTCGGTGATCAGCGCGGCGCGGGTGCCGGGGACAAAGGTCATCGCCCAGGGTTCGTTAAAGCTCGCGACCTCCTGAACCGTGAACGGCGCCTCGGAGACCGGGGTCGCGGGCTGATCGCCCGACGCGTCGAGCTTGGCGGGATCGGCGGGCTGGCTCGATGCGGTGCTGGCCGAGCAGGCGCTGGCGGCGAGCGCCGCGGTAAGGGCGAGGAGCGGCAATATTTTCATCGGGAAAGCTCGCTTTGCTGGGGGGAAGGATGCGCCAATCTGGCGCGGCGGCGCGGCAAAGTCGAGAGGCGTTCGTGCGTGCTTTAGCGGTTAGCCGCTTCGCGCCGCGCCGTGATGATCTCGACGCTGTCCATGATCGCATCGACCGCCTGGCTGGCGGGTGGCGCATCGGCACGCTTCTGCGAAAACTGGCCGCTGTTCATAATCTCTTCCAGCGCGGCGCGCGCGCGAGAGACGCGGCTTTTCATCGTGCCGAGAGCACAATCGCAAATGCTTGCGGCTTCTTCATAGGAAATGCCGCCGGCGCCGACGAGGATCAGCGCTTCGCGCTGGTCCTGTGGCAATTCCATCAGGCCGCGTTGCAAATCGGCCATTTCGCCGCTGTCTTCCTGACTGGCGCGCGTCGACATCGTCCGTTCGACCGCAGTTTCGTCATATTCGCCGACAAATTTGTTGCGGCGCATCTGCGACAGGAAAGTGTTGCGCAGAATGACAAAGGTCCACGCCTTGATCGACGTGCCGCGTTCGAACCGCTCGCGCGATGCCCATGCTTTGACCATCGTATCCTGAGTCAGATCATCGGCGAGATCCGGGCTGCCTGACAGGCTGCGGCCATAGGCGCGCAAATGCGGGATAACGCCGGCCAGCAACACCTTGAATTCGGTGTCGGACAAGCTGTCGCCACCCGGCGCCGCAGCAGCGGGGTCGGACATTATTGCTTCGAACTTTTCTGGTCGAGTTGCGACAACAGGTCGAGCATATTGTCGGGAAGCTGTTCGGAAACGATATTGCCGTAAATCATCCGCAGCTTTGCGCTGACCGGTTCGGGTGCCTGGCGACCGGTGAGGGTGCGATGCCACTCATCGCTGTCGGTGCCGGGAAAGCTGCCCTGCTTGCGAATAGGCGCATCGGTGCCCGGGGGCGCGGTGCCCTGACCGTTCGTCCTGTTGTTGCCTTGCGTAGCCATGCGGAAGCAACGACGAAAACGGCCGCGAGTTCCCGACCAGCGCGTTTTTTGCGACGAAAGCGTTGCCAAGATGCCACAACGGCCCTATTCGAGGTGCCGCGCAGGCGACCAGGCTGGCGGCGAGGGGTTATGCTTTGCCTGTTCCGCACGACGGAAGGCTGGAGAACGCCGCTTGCTTTCCGTCATCTATGTTAGCGTTGCCGATCCGTTGATCGGCGAACAGGACATCGCCGCCCTTCTCGTTCAGGCCCGCCGCAACAACCAGCGCGATGCGCTGACCGGCGCGCTGATCTTCAACGGCCATAACTTCCTCCAATTGCTCGAAGGTCCGGCCGACAAGGTTGACGCCTGCCTGGGCACCATTCGCCGCGATCCGCGGCATAGCGGGATGATCGAGGTGCGCCGCCGGACGATCGACGAGCGCGCCTTTGCCGAATGGACGATGCTGTACGACCCGAATTTTCGCGGCCATGACGATAATCTGGCGCGGCTGGCGAGCAGCGGACGGCTCGACCCGCAGGATGCGTTGATGATGGAAAATTTCATTGCGCTCGGGCGTCGCGGCCGATCGGCCCAGGGCGCCACCGATTGACCGGCGCCATGAGCTTTTTCGGTGCGCTCGCTGCTTCGGGTTTGCATCGGGGGAGCAAGGCGCTAAGCCTGAACCGCTTCGCGAACGTGACTGCCAAAACTAAGGCCATATTATCAACAACCTGACGCCTCCAACGCTCGACCCGCAACCGCTCGACGATGCCAGCTTCAAGCGTGAACTGGCGGCGATGCTGCCGCACCTGCGCGCCTTTGGCCGCAGTCTGTGCGGCAACGCCGACCTGGCCGATGATCTGGTGCAGGAAACGATGCTGAAGGCGTGGAAGGCGCGCGAACAATATGTGCCGGGACCGGCCAGCATGAAAAGCTGGGCGTTCGTGATCCTGCGCAACTGTTTCCTGTCGCAGATGCGGCGCAAGAAATTTACCGCCGAATATGATGAGCTGGCGGCCGAACGACTGCTCGTCGCGCCCGACGATCAGGACGACAGCCTGCACCTGGCCGACGTTCAGCGCGCGCTGTTGATGTTGCCGGTTGATCAGCGCGAGGCGCTGGTGCTGATCGGGGCTGGTCAGCTATCCTATGAGGAAGGCGCGGCGATCTGCGACTGTGCGGTCGGGACGATGAAAAGCCGCGTGTCGCGCGCGCGCGCCGCGCTGCAAGCCATATTGGAAAGCGGCGCGATGCCGCTGCGCAGCAGTGACGAACTGGCGTCGAGCGAAGTGTTCCGGTCGATCATGGACGACGTCGACCACCTGACCGCGAACGGACCGGGGCGCGATTGATCGTCGTTACGCCGCCAGCTGCGGGGTGAACAACAGGCTCTGACTGATCGCGGCGCGCACCGTATTTTCGCGAAACGGTTTGGAAATCAAAAAGGTCGGCTCGACCCGCCCGCCGGTGAGCAGCCGTTCGGGAAACGCGGTGATAAAGATCGCCGGCACCGGCGCAATCGCCAATATATCCTGCACCGCGTCGATCCCCGACGACCCGTCGGCGAGCTGGATATCGGCGAGCACCAGCCCGGCATCGGTCGCCTCGAACGCGGCCACGGCATCGGCATGCGTCGCGGCAATCCCGGCGACCTTGTGGCCGAGCGCCCGGACGATCTGTTCGAGTTCCATGGCGATCAGCGGCTCATCCTCGATGATCAGCACCGACGTTCGCGATTCCCGGTCAAGTTCGCCCACAGCATCGGCCAGCAATGTTTCGACCGTCGTGCCGTCGGTGCCGGTGATGGTCGCCGCTTCGCCGACCGAAAAACCCTCCAGCGCGGTCAGCAGCAGGATCTGTCGGCCGAGCGGGGTCATTTGCGCCAGCCGCTGGTTCGCGGCGTGGACGAAGGGATCCTCGCCGTCGTCGTCGCCTTCGCCATCGTCGATATAGGCGCTTTCCCAGATGCGGTGGAAATTGCGGTACAGATCGATGCGGGTGCTGTGGCCGGCGCTGAATTCGTCGGGGGCGGCGACAATCACCTCCAGCGTCGTGTGGACAAAATTGTCGCCATGCTGCTGGCTGCCCGTCAGCGCGCGCGCGTAACGCCGCAAGAACGGCAGATGCCCGCGAATTTCATCACCCAAACTCATGCAATTTATCTCCCGCCCAGACAGGGTATACGCGGTCCGCCGGATATCGGTTCCGCATCGACGCGTCAAAATCGCGCCGCCAACCGCGACGTCCCTGTGCGCCGGGTCACTGCAACTTGTCCGGTTGCGGTGCGTAGAGTCAGCCGAGACACGACAGGCCGATATGCAAGTGAGTGGAATAACGCCACTTTCCTTATTTTGCGGCAAGCATGCTTTTTTAGGGACCATATTCATGGCAGAGCGGCCCGGTGCGGTACGAGGAAGCGAGGGGCGACACTTGATAGACGGGGCTGATCTGGATCCAGCGCAGACCGAACGTCTGCGCCTCACCACGTTGCGCGAATACCGAATCATGGACACGGCGCCGGAAGAGGGATTTGACCGGGTCACCAAAATGGTTGCCGACCTGTTCGATGCGCCGATCGCGCTGGTGTCACTGGTCGACGACTGCCGCCAATGGTTCAAATCATCCTATGGCCTCGACACCCCCGAAACGCCGCGCGACATCAGCTTTTGCCAATATGTCCTGACCGAGGACAAGCCCGTCATAGTCGTCGATGTGCTGGGCGACGAACGGTTTCGCGACAATCCGCTGGTCACCGGCGATCCCTTTATCCGCTTTTACGCCGGGGTGCCGCTGCGCGCCTATAATGGCGCGATCCTGGGCACCTTGTGTGTCATCGATCGCAAGGAACGGGCGGTTCTGGCCGAGCGCGAAGTGGCGCGGCTCGAAGATTTCGCCGCGATCATCATGGCAGAGGCCGACATTCGCCGCATCGCGGCCGAACGCGATGACGCGCGGCAGACGCTGGAGCGCGCGCTCGATTTTTCGGGCATCGCGACCTGGCGCTATGATGCCCGGACCGGCGCGATCGAGTGGCGCGGTGCAGTCGCCGAACTGTGGGGCGCCGATTTCGAGACCGCGCTTGCCCATATCGACGGCTTTTTCGACCGCCTCCATCCCGACGACCGCGAAGCCGTGCGGACCGTGCTCGACGGGTCGATTTCAAACGGCACCCATTATGCGACCGAATATCGCATCGAGCATCCCGAACGCGGGGTGCGCTGGATCGCGGTGCGCGCCGACTGGGACGTGCGGTCCGACGACGCCATTCTGACCGGGATCAGCACCGACATTACCGAACAGAAAAGCCGCCAGGAAAATGCCAATCTGTTGATGCGCGAACTGCACCATCGGATGCGCAACCTGTTTGCGACGGTCAGCGCGATCATCTCGCTGACGCGCCATGCGGCGCACGACGTCGATGATTATGTCGAGCGGATCAGCGGGCGGCTCGACGCGCTCAACCGGGCGCAGAATGTCCTGCTCGGTGCCAATTTCATGACCGGGTCGATGCATGCGCTGCTGCGCGAGGTCGAGGCGGCCTTTCCGCGCATCCGCTGGTCGGGCCCCGACCTGCTCCTCCCCGAAAACGCGCTGGTGGCGATGGCGCTGGTGTTCAACGAACTGGCGACCAATGCGGTCAAGCATGGCGCGCTGTCAGGAGCCAGCGGCGACGTCGATGTCCAATGGACGCAGGATCCCGAAGGCGACGCGCCGCGATTGTTCCGGCTGACCTGGACCGAAACCGGCAATCACGGCCCGATCGGCCCGCCTGAAAAGACCAGCTTTGGCACCTTGTTGATGGAGCGCAGCGTCCGCAACAATCTGGGCGGCACGATCGAGCGTCATTGGGAACCGACGGGGCTGGTGCTCGACATCAGCTTGCCGGCACGGTGGCGCGACGCCTGACCGCGGCCGGTTGATTTGTTCGCTTTATGTTCCTGTGCTACAACAGGGGCGATGGCGGAAAAGATGATTCTGGAAAAGCTCGGTCTTTTGGCCGACGCCGCGAAATATGATGCGTCCTGCGCGTCGTCGGGGACGGTGAAGCGCGATTCGACCGAGACCAAGGGGCTCGGGTCGACCGAGGGCATGGGCATTTGTCACAGCTATGCTCCCGACGGTCGCTGTATTTCGCTGCTCAAGATCCTGCTGACCAATTTCTGCATCTACGACTGCCGTTTCTGCATCAACCGCGCGTCGAGCAACGTCCCGCGGGCGCGCTTCAATCCGCAGGAGGTGGTCCGGCTGACGCTCGATTTCTACAAGCGCAATTATATCGAGGGGCTGTTCCTGTCGTCGGGGATCATCCGATCCGAAGATTATACGATGGAGCAGCTGGTCGAGGTCGCGCGCATCCTGCGCGAGGAGCATCGGTTTGGCGGCTATATCCATCTCAAGACCATCGCCGGCGCCGCGCCCGAACTGATTGCGCGCGCCGGGCTGTTCGCCGACCGGCTATCGACCAATGTCGAGCTGCCGACCGCGGCCGGATTGCAGAGCTTCGCGCCCGAGAAAAAGCCCGCGACGATCCGCAAGACGATGGCGTCGGTGCGCGTCGGCGCCGACGACGCGATCGAGGCGAGCAAGGGGCGGTTGCTCAAAAAGGCCAAGCCGCCGCGCTTTGCCCCTGCGGGGCAATCGACCCAGATGATCGTCGGCGCCGACGGATCGTGCGACGATGACATCTTGGCGAGTGCGACCAACCTGTATTCGGGCTATCGGCTGCGCCGCGTCTATTATTCGGCGTACAGCCCGATCCCCGACGCCAGCAGCGACCTGCCGCCGGTGCGCCCGCCGCTGATGCGCGAACACCGACTCTATCAGGCCGACTGGCTGCTGCGCTGCTATGGCTTTCAGCGCGCCGAAATCATGGAGGGAGCGAGCGGCGGGATGCTCGATTTGAGCATCGACCCCAAGCTGGCGTGGGCGCTGATGCGGCGCGATATCTTCCCGGTCGACATCAACCGCGCCCCGCGCGAGCTGCTGCTGCGCGTGCCGGGGCTGGGAACACGCGCGGTCGACCGGATTGTCGCGGTCCGGCGGACTGGCAAGCTGCGGATCGGCGATCTCGCGAAGCTCACCGCATCGGTGAAGAAGCTGCTGCCGTTCATCGTCACGCCCGACTGGCGGCCGGGTTCGCTGACCGACAGTGCCAGCCTGCGCGCGCGTTTCGCGCCGCCGGCCGAGCAATTGGCGCTGGCGCTATGAGGGAGGTTGTGCTCGCCCGTCCCGGCGATTTCGCCGAATGGCGCGATGCGGCGCGGGCTTTGCTGGCCGGTGGCGTGCGGCCGGAGGACGTGAGCTGGCGCACCGCCGACGAAGGGGCGTCGCTGTTCGGTGACGCGGCGCCCGCAGCGCCCGCAGCGCCCGCCAATCCCGTCACCCTGCCGCGCGAACTGGTCGCAATGACCAACCGGGTGATCTGCCATCGCGATGCTGCGGTGTCGGCGCGACTCTATCGCATCGTCTGGCGCGCGCTGCGCGACCGGCAGCTGCTGGCGCGGCGCACCGATCCCGATATCGACTGGCTCAGCAAGGCCGAAAAGGCGATCCGCCGCGACATTCACAAGATGCACGCTTTCGTGCGCTTCCGGCGGCTGGGCGTGGACGCGGCGGGGCGCGAATCCTTTGCGGCGTGGTTCGAACCCGACCACCGCATCCTGCGGCTGACCGCGCCTTTTTTCCAGCGACGTTTTTACGGCATGGACTGGGCAATCGTGACGCCCGACGCGCGCGCGATCTGGCACGATGAGACGCTGACTTACGGCGAGGTTGGGACGAAAGACGAGGTACCCGACAGCGACGTCGTCGAGGATCAGTGGCGCACCTATTATGGTGCGATCTTCAACCCGGCGCGGGTCAAGATCGCCGCGATGCGCGCCGAAATGCCGAAGAAATATTGGAAGAATCTGCCCGAAGCACAGGATATAGCGCCGCTGCTCGCGGGCGCCGCGGCGCGGGTGGAACGCATGCGCGAGACCGCCGTTTCGCTAGCAAACCCGCAAACCGACAAATGGCGAACCCGTGTGCCCGAAACCCTGGCCCTGACCGACGAGATCGAGACGCTGGACGAACTCGCGCGCGCCGTCGGCGGCTGTACGCGCTGCCCGCTGCATTGCCATGCGACGCAGGCGGTGGTCGGCGAAGGCCCATCGGCGGCGCGCATCATGCTGGTCGGCGAACAGCCGGGCGATCGTGAGGATCTGGAGGGACGACCTTTCGTCGGCCCCGCGGGGCAGGTTTTGAACGAGGCGTTGGCCGAGGCGGGGCTCGACCGCACATCGCTGTTCCTGACCAACGCGGTCAAGCATTTCAAATATGAACCGCGCGGCAAGCGCCGCCTCCATCAGAATCCGACAACCGGCGAGATCGACATCTGTCGCTGGTGGCTCGACAAGGAGCGCGCGCTGGTGCAGCCCGACCTGATCGTCACCCTGGGCGGCAGCGCGCTGCGCGGGGTGACGGGCAAGAGCATGGGTGTCATGTCGATGCGCGGTGTGGTGCACGAACTCGCCGGAGGCACAAAACTGGTCGCGACGATCCATCCCTCTTTCCTGCTGCGCCTGCCCGATCGGGCGCGCGCCGCCGAGGAACGCGCGGCGTTCGTCGCCGATCTGGCGCGGGCGCGAAAGCTCGCCGCCTGATGGTCAAGCCAAAGCCCTGGCTCGAACCGCATCCGCACGGGCTGTATGTGAAGCCCGCCGACCTGTGGATCGATCCCTCGCGCGCCGTCGAGCGCGCCGCAGTGACCCATGGTCATGCCGACCATGCGCGCAGCGGCCATGGGTCGGTGTTCGCGACGCCCGAAACGCTGGCGATCATGGCGCTGCGTTACGGCGTCGATGCCGAGGCGAGCCATAATCAGGCGTTCGGCTATGGCGACGGGTTCGAGCGCGGCGGGGTGCGCTTCAGCTTTCATCCCGCGGGGCATGTGCTGGGCAGCGCGCAGATATTGATGGAATATCAGGGCGAACGGATCGTCATCACCGGCGATTACAAACGCCGCCCCGACCCGACCTGCGCGCCGTTCGCGGTGGTGCCGTGCGACATCTTCATCACCGAGGCGACGTTCGGGCTGCCGGTGTTTTGTCATCCGCCGACCGGGGGCGAGATCGCCAAGCTGATCGGCGCGGTGCGCGCCGAGCCTGAGCGTTGTGTGCTTGTGGGCGCCTATGCGCTCGGCAAGGCGCAGCGGGTGATTGCCGAGCTGCGCGCGGCGGGGTGGAACGCACCGATCTATATCCACGGCGCGCTCGAAAAAATGTGCGCGCTTTACGCGGTGCACGGCGTCGATCTGGGCGAGTTGCGGCTCGTCGGCGAAACCGACAAGGCCGACATGGCGGGGCAGATCGTCCTCGCGCCGCCCTCGGCGCTCAATGATCGCTGGTCGCGGCGGCTGCCCGATCCGGTGACTGCGATGGCGTCGGGCTGGATGCGGGTGCGCCAGCGCGCGCGGCAGCGGATGGTCGAACTACCGCTCGTTATTTCGGACCATGCCGATTGGGACGAGCTGACGACGACGATTTCGGATGTGAACCCCAAGGAAAGCTGGATCACCCACGGCAGCGAGGACGGGCTGCTCCGTTGGTGCGAGCTGCATCAGCGCAAAGCGCGCGCGCTGCATCTGGTCGGGCGCGATCTGGAGGAAGAGGCGTGAAGCACTTCGCGGCCCTCATCGACCGGCTGATCTACACGCGCTCGCGCAATTCCAAGCTCGCGCTGATCGCCGATTACCTCAAGCACACCCCCGATCCCGATCGCGGCTGGGCGATCGCGGCGCTGACCGAGAGCCTGGATTTTCCTGCGGTGAAGGCGGGGACGGTGCGGACGTTGTTGGCGACACGGGTCGACGAGGAATTGTTTCGGCTGTCGCGGCACTTTGTGGGGGATACGGCGGAGACGGCGGCGTTGCTGTGGCCCGATGGGCCAAGAATAAAGGCCGATCTTAGTGTATCCGAAGCGGTCGATGCACTCGCTACCGCGAGCCGCAGCGACGCGCCCGCAATTGTCGCGTCGCTGCTCGACCGCCTCGACGCCGACGGGCGTTATGCGCTGCTCAAGCTCGCGCTCGGCGGGATGCGCGTCGGGGTGTCGGCGCGGCTCGCCAAACAGGCTTTTGCGCAGGCGTTCGATGTGCCGGTCGACGATGTCGAGGAGCTATGGCACGCGATCCCGCCGCCCTATGCGCCCCTCTTTGCCTGGGGCGAGGGGCGGGCCGAGCGGCCGGACCTGAAGGACGTCGCCTTCTTTCGTCCCTTCATGCTCGCCCATCCGCTGGAGGACGCGACCGTCGACCTCGCCGATTATGCCGCAGAGTGGAAATGGGACGGCATCCGCGTCCAGATTGTCCATGGTGGCGGTCAGACCCGCATCTACAGCCGCGGCGGCGAAGAGATCAGCGGCGCCTTTCCCGAACTGGTCGTGGCGTTTGATCAGGATGCGGTGATCGATGGCGAACTGCTGGTGCGCGGCGAGGTGCAGGGGGGCGAGGCGGCGAGTTTCAACGCGCTGCAACAACGGCTCGGGCGCAAGAATGTGTCGAAGAAGATGCTGACCGATTATCCCGCGTTTGTGCGCGTCTATGACTTGCTTGCGCTGGACGGCAATGATCTGCGGGCCCGGTCGTGGACCGAACGACGGCGCCAGTTGGAAGTGTTCGTACCGCGGCTCGCTGACAGCCATTTCGACCTGTCGCAGGTGATCGACGCGACCGACTTTGACGACCTCGCCGCGCGCCGCGCGGGCGCGCGCGATACCGCGATCGAGGGGGTGATGCTCAAGCGCCGCGATGCGCCTTATGTCGCGGGGCGCCGCGCCGGGCTGTGGTATAAATGGAAACGCGATCCGCTCACCGCCGATTGCGTGATGATGTACGCGCAGCGCGGCAACGGGCGGCGCGCGAGCTTCTATTCGGATTATACCTTCGGCTGCTGGTCCGACGCGGGCGAGTTGTTGCCGGTCGGCAAAGCCTATTCGGGCTTCACCGACGAGGAGCTGAAATGGCTCGACAAATTCGTCCGCGACAACACGCTGAACCGCTTCGGCCCGGTGCGCGAGGTGGAGAAGTCGCTGGTGCTCGAAGTCGCGTTCGATTCGATCCACCTGAGCAAGCGTCACAAGTCGGGGCTCGCGATGCGCTTCCCGCGCGTCGCCCGCATCCGCCGCGACAAGCCTGCGGAAGAGGCGGATCGGATTGCGGCGTTGATGGCGATGGCGACGTGATCTTTGTCCCCCCCCTTCAGGGGAGGGGTTGGGGTGGGGGCTGTCGAGATTGCGCAAGGCCGTTGGCCCCCACCCGCTGCGACTAACGAACAAGTTCGTAAGTCTCGCTGCCCTCCCCTGAAGGGGAGGGCGAAGATGCGAAATTTTCCCGGCCCAAACCTTGCAACCCCGCGCCCCGATACCGAGTTACAGCCTTCATCCTCCCCCAAAAACAAGATGGAGACTGCCATGACGATCGCTCTTCCCCCGCTGCCCTACAAGCAGGACGCGCTGGCGCCGCATATTTCGGCCGACACGCTCGCGACGCATCATGGCAAGCATCACAAGGCCTATGTCGACAAGGTCAATGCCGCGATCGAGGGCACCGAGCTGGCCGACAAGCCGCTCGAAGAAATCGTCCACCATGCCGAAGGCGCGGGCAACAAGGGCCTATTCAACAACGCCGCCCAGTCATGGAACCATGCCTTTTACTGGAACAGCCTGTCGCCTGAAAAGACCGCGCCCGAAGGCGATTTGCTCGCCGCGATCACCCGCGATTTCGGGTCGCTCGACGATCTGAAAAAGAAGCTGAAGGAAACTGCAGCAAACCATTTCGCGTCGGGCTGGGCCTGGCTCGTCTCGCGCGACGGCACGCTGTCGGTCACCGATACGCATGACGCCGGGACCGAGCTGACCGCGGGGATCAAGCCGCTGGTCGTCATCGATGTGTGGGAACATGCTTATTACATCGACCGCAAGAATTTGCGTCCGGCCTATGTCGATGCGGTGGTCGACGAGCTGCTCAACTGGGATTTCGCGGCGGAGAATTTCGCGCGCGATACGACCTGGACCTATCCGGCCTGACCGTAAGGTAAATTTCATCTGATACTATCGTCATGGCGGGTTGCCCATTATAGGCGCCGCCATGACCATCAGCCTCTTTGAACTCTTCAAAATTGGCGTCGGACCCTCCAGCTCGCACACAGTCGGGCCGATGGTCGCGGCGCGCCGTTTCACCGTCTGGCTTGATGAGCAGCAATGGCTCGACCGGACCGTGCATGTCGAAGCCGATCTCTACGGCTCGCTCGCGCTGACCGGCAAGGGGCACGCCGCCGATACCGCGATCGTCGCGGGGCTCGCCGGGGAGATCCCGGCCAGCACCAGTCTCGCCGCGATCCGCGCCCATTGGGACCGCGCGACGAGCGAAGGTTTTCTCTATCTGCTCGGGCGCCAGCGCGCCCGCTTTCAGCCCGCGCGCGACCTGCATTTCCAGATGCGCCAGCGCCAGCCGTTCCACAGCAATGCGGTGAGCTTTACCGCGCGCGACGCCGACGGCGAGATCGTCGCCAAGCGGATGTATTTCTCGATCGGCGGCGGCTTTGTCGTCGATGAGGACGAGGCGGGGCGCAACAGCCGCGGCGCCGAGGACGAGGTGAGACTGCCCTTCGCCTTCACCTCGGGCGCCGACCTGCTGAGCATGGGCGCGGCGTCGGGCAAGAGCTTTGCCGAAATGATGCTCGAAAACGAACTTGTCCATCGCCCGCTGGCCGAGGTCGAGGCCGGGCTCGACGCGATCGCGGGGGCGATGGATGCGTCGATCGACGCTGGCTGTTGCAGCACCGGGATTTTGCCGGGAGGCCTGAAGGTCAAGCGCCGCGCGCCGCAGATCGCCGCCGACATCCGCAACCGCCACGAACAAAATCTGACCGATCCGCTCGCGATGATGGACTGGATCAACCTGTGGGCGATGGCGGTGAACGAAGAAAATGCCGCGGGCGGCAAAGTGGTCACGGCGCCGACCAACGGCGCGGCGGGGATCATCCCCGCGGTGATCCGCTTTTACCGGCGCGGCTATCGCGGTGACGATGCCGGGGTGCGGACCTTCCTGCTCGCCGCCGGGGCGGTCGGCGCATTGTATAAGCGCAACGCCAGCATCTCGGGCGCCGAGGTCGGGTGTCAGGGCGAGGTTGGCGTTGCTTGTTCGATGGCCGCCGCCGGGCTGACCGCGGCGCTGGGCGGCACCAACGCCCAAGTCGAAAACGCCGCCGAAATCGGCATGGAACATAATCTCGGCCTCACCTGCGACCCGATTGGCGGGCTGGTCCAGATCCCGTGCATCGAACGCAACGCGATGGGTTCGATCAAGGCGATCGACGCCAGCCGCATCGCGATGATCGGCGACGGCACGCATGTGGTCAGCCTCGACACGGTGATCGCGACGATGCTGCAAACCGGCCGCGACATGCGTGACAAGTATAAGGAAACGTCGAAAGGGGGGCTTGCGGTCAGCGTCGTGGAGTGCTGATAGCCAAGCGAGATTGAGGAGATCACGCCCATGAAGACCCGCGCCGCCGTTGCATTCGAAGCAAAAAAGCCGCTCGAAATTGTCGAACTCGACCTCGACGGCCCGAAAGCGGGCGAGGTGCTGGTCGAGATCATGGCGACGGGCATTTGCCACACCGATGCTTACACCCTCGACGGGCTCGACAGCGAGGGGCTGTTCCCTAGCGTTCTGGGCCATGAAGGCGCGGGCATTGTGCGCGAGGTTGGCGCGGGCGTCACCAGCGTCGTTCCCGGCGACCATGTCATCCCGCTTTACACCCCCGAATGCCGCCAGTGCAAAAGCTGCCTGTCGGGCAAGACCAACCTGTGCACCGCGATCCGCGCCACTCAAGGCAAGGGCTTGATGCCCGACGGCACGACGCGGTTCAGCTACAAGGGTCAGCCGATCTTCCATTATATGGGCTGCTCGACCTTCTCCAACTTCACCGTGCTGCCCGAGATTGCGGTCGCGAAGATCCGCGAAGACGCGCCCTTCCAGTCGAGCTGTTACATCGGCTGCGGCGTGACCACCGGGGTCGGCGCGGTGATCAACACCGCTAAGGTCCAGGTCGGCGACAATGTCGTCGTCTTCGGCCTCGGCGGTATCGGATTGAACGTGATCCAGGGCGCGCGGCTTGCGGGCGCGAAGCAGATTATCGGTGTCGACATCAACCCCGACCGCGAAGAATGGGGCCGCAAGTTCGGCATGACCGACTTCCTCAACACCAAGGGCATGAGCCGCGAAGACACGGTTGCGGCGATCGTCCAGCTCACCGACGGCGGCGCCGACTACACCTTCGACGCCACGGGCAATACCGAAGTGATGCGCACCGCATTGGAAGCCTGCCACCGCGGCTGGGGCACCTCGATCATCATCGGCGTGGCCGAGGCGGGCAAGGAAATCGCGACGCGGCCGTTCCAGCTCGTCACCGGGCGCAACTGGCGCGGCACCGCGTTCGGCGGCGCCAAGGGCCGCACCGACGTGCCGAAGATCGTCGACATGTACATGACCGGCAAGATCGAGATCGACCCGATGATCACCCATGTGATGGGGCTCGAGGAGATTAACAAGGGGTTCGACCTGATGCATGCGGGTGAGAGCATTCGCAGCGTCGTCGTCTTCTGATCTAATACTTATGATCCGTTCGCCCTGAGCTTGTCGAAGGGCCGTTCTTCCTTCATGCGACGGCGAGGGGGAGAACGGTGCTTCGACAGGCTCAGCACGAGCGGGCTTTGAGGATGATCCTTCCGTGCAAGAGGGAGTGACAATTTGACCGGACCTTATGTCCTGACCTTCAGCTGCGTCGATGCGGTCGGCATCGTCGCCGCCGTCACCGGGCTGCTCGCGGAGCGCGACGGCTTCATCCTCGACAGCCAGCAATATGCCGACCTCGATTCGGGGCGTTTCTTCATGCGCGTCGCCTTTCGCGGCGCGGGTCCGCGGTTCCCTGAAGGGCTGGCGGGCGTACAGGCGGCGTTTGCGCCGATCGTCGAGCGTTTCGCGATGGACGCGCGGATCAGCGACAGCGCCGCAAAACCGCGCTTCGTCATCGCGGTGTCGCAGGGCAGCCACTGCCTCAACGATCTGCTCCACCGCTGGTCGACCGGCAACCTCGCGATCGACATCGTGGCGGTGGTGTCGAACCACGAACATCAGCGGCGGCTGAGCGAATGGCATGGGGTGCCGTTCCACCATTTCCCGGTGAGCGACGCCAATCGCGCCGAACAGGAAGCGCGCATCCTCGACCTGATGGCGCGCAGCGGTGCCGATTATCTGGTGCTGGCGCGCTATATGCAGGTGCTGTCGCAGGATCTGTCGGCACAGCTTTCGGGGCGCTGCATCAATATCCACCACAGCTTCCTGCCGGGGTTCAAGGGCGCCAAACCCTATCACCGCGCGCAGGAGCGCGGGGTCAAGCTGATCGGCGCGACGGCGCATTTCGTCACCAGCGACCTCGACGAAGGCCCGATCATCGAACAGGCAGTCGAGCGCGTCGATCACCGCGACAGCGTCGACGACCTGATCCGCATCGGCCGCGACGTCGAGGCACAGGTGCTGGCGAAAGCGGTGCGCTGGGTCGCCGAACAGCGCGTGCTGATTGACGGCCGCAAGACGGTGGTCTTCCGCTGACAAGACTGGCACAAGATCGGTATCGATTCGCAACGAAAAAAGGAGAGAGCGATGTACAGTCACAATATGGTCGGCACGAACGACGTGGCCAAAGCCAAGACATTCTATGATGCGACCTTCCAGGCGATCGGCGGCAAGCCGGGGATCCAGGATGATAAAGGCCGCCTGATCTATATGCACAATGACGGCCTGTTTCTGGTGACGCCGCCGATCGACGGCCAGCCGGCGACCGCCGGCAATGGCTGCACCATCGGTTTTGCGATGGCTGACGAGGCGCAGGCGAAGGCATGGCACGACGCGGGCGTCGCCGCGGGCGGTACCAGCATCGAAGATCCGCCGGGCGTTCGCGAAGGCGGCTTTGGCAAGCTCTACCTCGCCTATCTGCGCGATCCCGACGGCAACAAGCTGTGCGCGCTGAAGCGCCTGTAGGCGGACGATAGGACCCATGCGCGGCGAAGCGGGACTGCTGGCGGACCTAAGTGCGCTGTCGATCCCCTTCGCCGCCCATGAGCATGAAGCGGTGTTTACCGTCGCCGAAAGCGATGCGGTCAACGCCGCCATCCCCGGCGCGCACACCAAGAATCTGTTCCTCAAGGACAAGCGCGGGGCGTATTGGCTGGTCACCGTGCCGTCCGATGCGCGGGTCGATCTGAAGCGCCTGCCCGGCGCGATCGGATGCAAACATGTCAGTTTCGGCAAGGCCGCCGATATGGATCGGCTGCTCGGCATCACGCCGGGTTCGGTCACCCCGCTGGCGGCGATCAATGCCGCGCCGGGGAGCATCACCGTCGTACTCGACGCGGTGCTGGCCGCCGCCGATCCGGTCAACGTCCACCCGCTGCGCAATACCGCGACGCTCGCGCTGGCGGGCGGCGCGATACTGGACCTGCTGCGCCATTGGGGGCATGACCCGGTGGTCGCCCCCATCCCCGTGCAGGACAATCCATGACCATTGAAACCCTCTCCACCGTTCGCAGCCATGGCGGCACGCAAGGCGTGTACAGGCATCAGAGCACGACGACCGGCACCGACATGACCTTTGCGGTCTTTGTTCCCGATCATGCGCCGGGCGCGAAGCTGCCGGTGCTCTGGTATCTGTCGGGGCTGACCTGCACCCACGCCAATGTGATGGAGAAGGGCGAATATCGCGCCGCCTGCGCCGAGCATGGGGTGATCTTTGTGGCGCCCGACACCTCGCCGCGCGGTGATGCTGTGCCCGATGACCCTGATGCGGCGTGGGATTTCGGGCTGGGCGCGGGCTTTTACGTCGATGCGACCGAGGCACCGTGGGCGGCGAATTACCGGATGCGATCTTACATCGAGGACGAGCTGCCGTCGCTGATCCTGCGCGAATTTGCCGCCGCCGACATGACGCGGCAGGGGATCAGCGGCCATTCGATGGGCGGGCATGGCGCGCTGACCGTCGCGCTGCGGACGCCCGATCGCTTTCGCTCGGTGTCGGCCTTTTCACCGATCGTCGCGCCGTTGCAATGTCCGTGGGGCGAGAAAGCACTCGGCAATTACCTTGGCAATGATCGCGCGGCGTGGGCCGTGTATGATGCCTGCGCGCTGATCGCGGGCGGCGCGCGCGTTGCCGATTTGCTCGTTGATCAGGGCGAGGCGGATAATTTCCTGACCGAACAGCTCAAGACCCACCTGCTGGTCGAGGCGTGCGAGCTGGCGGGGCAGAAGGCCGAGATCCGGATGCAGCCGGGGTATGATCACAGTTATTATTTCATCTCGACCTTTATGGCCGAGCATGTCGCATGGCATGCGGAACGGTTGAGAGCCTGATCCGCCATTTATTTTCGTTCGTGTCGAGCGAAGTCGAGACACCCTCAAGTTGTGCTCTGACGATGGGCATCTCGACTTCGCTCGATGTGAACGGAAGTTTAGCTGTGTTCCGGGATTAACAGGCTGGATCCTGTCGTCCGCCCCGCCTGCAAATCGGCATGCGCGCGCGCCGCATCCTGCAACGCATAGCGCTGCCCAACCATAATCTTCACCGCGCCGCTTTCGATCATCTCGAACACGCGCGCCGCGCCCGCGGCGCGTTCGCCGGGATGGAGATAATAGTCGAACAGGGTCGGGCGGGTCACGAACTGCGAGCCATGCTGCGCGAGCACGCCTAGGTTCACTCCGGTCACCGGTCCACCGGCATTGCCATAACTGACGATCAGCCCGCGCCGCGCGGTGGCTTTCAGCGATACATCCCATGTCGCCATGCCGATCCCGTCGAAGGTCACCGGCACGCCCTGCCCATCGGTGATTTCGCGGACATGCGCGGCGACATCGTCGCTTTTGTACAATAGGACGTGGTCGGCGCCCGCTTCGTGCGCGGCGTGCGCCTTGGCTTCGGTGCTGACGGTGCCGATCACCGTCGCGCCGATCGCCTTTAGCCATTGGACGAGGATCAGCCCGACGCCCCCCGCGGCGGCGTGGACCAGCACGGGCGATCCCGCTTCGACTTTGGCGCAGCGTTCGACGAGCATTTCGACCGTGCACGCCTTGAGCAGCGCCGCCGCGGCGGTGTCGTCGTCGATCGTGGCGGGCAGCTTGAACAGCGACGCCGCGCCGACTAGCCGCGCGCTGGCATAGGCGGTGCGTTCGGGCCCAAAGGTCGCGGCGCGGTCGCCGGGCCGGAAACCATGGACGCCGTCGCCGACCGCAATCACCTCACCCGCGGATTCGAGCCCGAGCCCGCCCGGTAACGGCACCGGATAGGTGCCGTCGCGGTGATAGATGTCGATGTAGTTGAGCCCGATCGCACTCTGGCGCAGCAGCACTTGTCCGGGCCCCGGTTTGCCCAGCGTGACGTCGCGCCAGTCGATGACTTCGGGCCCGCCCTGACTTTCGATGAAGGCTTCGATCGCTTTCATGCGCCGCTCTCCTGCTGTCCCGTCCATCTGGTGGGCCGGGCGGCAGGACGCAAGGGCAAGTCGTCCATCGACATCGTCATTGCGAGGAGCCGAAGGCGACGCGGCAATCTCCAGTTATCGGCCTAGCGCAAGGTCGATGGCTGGAGATTGCTTCGCTCCGCTCGCAATGACGAGGTTTTAGGTAGCGAACCGCTTACTTCGACGGGCGGCGCGGGCTGCGCTGGCCGAAGGGCTTGGGCTTGTAGCGATCGGTGGGCTTGCCGCCGGGGCCACCGGGACCACGCGGACGATCGCCAAAGCTGCGGTCGCCGCCGGGCGCGCGGCCCAGCGTGCTGCGCGGGGCACCATCGCGCGGGCCGCTCGAATGTCCGCCCCCATGCCCGCCTTTATCGCGGCGCGGCGGATAGGTCGGGCCGTCGGGTGCGGGGGTGATCGCGACGCCGCTGTCGTCTTCGCCATCTTCATTGGCGCTGCGGATCACCGCCTCGGCAAAGCGATCGGCGATGGCGCGCGGGATGTTGAACATCGTTTCCTTGGGACCGATGCGGATCGCGCCAATCTCGTTCTTGCTGACATGGCCGCGGCGGCAGAGCAAAGGCAGAATCCAGCGCGGATCGGCATTCTGGTGGCGGCCGATGTTCAGGCGGAACCAGACGCTGTCCTCGAAACCCTCGCGCTGATCGCCGCCGGGGCCACGCTCGGGGCGTTCAAAACGCTCGCCGCGCTCGAGGCGGCCGGCGGCGTCGCGGCCGCGGGCGCTGTTGTCGATGAGGTCTTCGGGGGGCGGCATCAGCGCGCGGTGCATCTGAACAAGCGAGGCGGCGATATCCTCGGGGGTGCGTTCGGCCATCAGGCGCTGCGCGAGTTCGATATCTTCGGCTTCATGCTCGACGGTGGTGAGCAATTTTTCCATCAGCCGTTCCTGATCGCGCTTGCGCACGTCGGCGGCGGTGGGGGCGTCCATCCATTCGGCCTCGATCCGCGCCCCGCGCAGCATGCCGTCGACGCGGCGGCGGCGCGGATAGGGGACGATGATGACCGCGGTGCCCTTTTTGCCCGCGCGGCCGGTACGGCCCGAACGGTGCTGGAGCGCCTCGGCGTCGCGCGGGATTTCGACGTGGATCACCAGACTGAGCGTCGGCAGATCGATGCCGCGCGCGGCGACGTCGGTCGCGACGCACACCTTGGCGCGGCGGTCGCGCAGCGCCTGCAGCGCTGCGTTGCGTTCATTCTGGCTATGCTCGCCCGACAGCGCGACGGCGGCAAAACCGCGTTCGACCAGGCTGGCGTGAAGGCGGCGGACATTGTCGCGCGTGGCACAGAACAGCATCGCGGTTTCGGCGTCGTGGAGGCGCAGCAGGTTGACCACCGCGCCTTCGATATCGGCAGGAGCGACGGTCACCGCCTGATACGCGATGTCGCCATGACCGCGATCCTGACCGACGGTCGAGATGCGCAGCGCGTTCGTCTGGTACCGCTTGGCCAGCTGCACGATCGGATTGGGGATCGTCGCCGAGAAGAGCAATGTGCGGCGCGTGGTCGGCGTGGCGTCGAGGATTTCTTCCAGATCGTCGCGAAAGCCCATGTCGAGCATCTCGTCGGCTTCGTCGAGGACCGCGACGCGCAGCGCCGAAAGGTCGAGCGCGCCGCGTTCGAGGTGATCGCGCAGGCGGCCGGGGGTGCCGACGACGATCTGTACGCCCTGGCCGAGCGCGCGGCGTTCCTTGCTGGCGTCCATGCCGCCGACACAGGTCGCGATGCGCGCGCCGGCCTTGGCATAAAGCCAGCTGAGCTCACGGCTGACCTGCAGCGCGAGTTCGCGGGTCGGGGCGATGATCAGCGCGAGCGGCGAGGTCGCGAACGGCAGGCGGCCGTCCTCGATCAGCTCGTCACCCATCGCGAGGCCAAAGGCGACGGTCTTGCCCGATCCAGTCTGGGCGGAAACGAGCAGGTCGCGGCCCTTGGCCTGATCTTCGCTGACTTGCGACTGCACGGGGGTGAGCGCTTCATAGCCGCGCGCGACAAGGGCGTCCGAAAGGACGGGAGAAAGATTTTCGAAAGTCATTATTATCTCAATAACATAGGCGGTCACCGGTGCGGTGACGGACCGATAGAAGGGGCTCAATGGGCTTAAATCACCTGTCCGGCAGCGTGTCCGCTTGCCCAGGCCCATTGAAAATTATAGCCGCCTAACCACCCTGTGACATCTACGGCCTCGCCGACCGCATAGAGGTTTGCAACGGTTTTGGCCACCATTGTTTGCGACGACAGGCTGGCGGTCGAAATTCCGCCGACGGTGACCTCGGCTTTCGCGAAGCCTTCGGTGCCATTGGGGCGGAAATCCCAGCGCGCGAGCCGCGACTCGGCATCGGCGAGTTTGCGATCGGTTTGCGCCGCGAGTTCGCCGGGGAGGCCGAGGCGTTCGGCGAGCGTTTCGGCGAGGCGATCGGGGAGCATCGCCCCCAGCGCCGCGCGTAGGGTGGCGCGTGGGCGGGTGCGTTTGGCGTCTAGCAGCCAGTCTTGCGGAGCGTCGGGCAAGAAGTCGATCGTGACGGGCTCGCCGTGGCGCCAATAGCTGCTTGCTTGCAGAATCGCCGGACCCGACAGGCCGCGATGCGTGAACAGCGCCGCCTCGCGAAACGCTGCCTTGCCCGCGCGCGCCTCGACCGGGGCTGCGATTCCCGACAGCTCGCGGAACAGCACATCGTCGCCGCCCAAGGTTAGCGGGACCAACGCGGGGCGCGGCTCGACGACCTTGAGGCCGAACTGACGCGCCAAGTCGTAGGCGAAGCCGGTCGCGCCCATCTGCGGGATCGACGGGCCACCGGTGGCGATGACGAGAGCGGGCGCGGAAAAGCTGGCATCGCCGAACCGGACGATGAACTTGCCGTCGGCGTGGGTGACGTCGTGGACCAGCTGCCCGGTGCGGACGTCGACCCCGCCCTTTGCACATTCCTCCAGCAACATCGCGACGATCTGTTTCGCCGACCCGTCGCAGAACAGCTGGCCCAGCGTCTTTTCGTGATAAGCGATGCCATAGCGAACGACGAGCGCGATGAAGTCGGCGGGGGTGTAGCGCGCCAGCGCCGATTTGGCGAAATGCGGGTTCGCCGAAATAAAGCGGTCGGGCGCGGTGTTCACATTGGTGAAGTTGCAGCGCCCGCCGCCCGAAATCAGGATCTTCTTGCCCACCTGATCGGCATGATCGAGCAGCAGCACGCGGCGACCGCGCCCGCCCGCGACCGCGGCGCACATCAGCCCGGCCGCGCCGGCGCCCAGCACGATGGCATCAAATTCATTGGCCGACACCGCTATCTTCCCCCTTGATGGGGGAAGGATATGCAGCCTTGCCGCGACGCGGCTAGGCGAAGTTGGATGGGGGTGAGGGTGCGTCCTTGCACCGTGGTTTCAGGACGCGAGCGCACCCCCTCCGCTGCGACTAAGCCAGCAAGTTGGCTAGTCTCGCTGCCTCCCCCGTCGAGGGGGAGGGTTGGGTTGTGCGAATATTCCATGATCGCTCAGTGCAACTTGGCGATCGACAGGCTGTCGGCCTTGGCGCGCGCCTTCACCGATTCCTCGCTGCGGGTCAGCGCCTTGGCGATCGACTTCAGCGGCATGCCCTTTTTGGCCAGCGTGTGGAGCTTGTCGATTTCGGCCGGGGTCCACGGCTGTTTGTGGCGTTCGAACTTGTCTTTCATGCCTGCGTCTCCGGATCGGTTGCGACGGCGAGGATGGCGATCGCATCCTCGCGGTCCTGATATTCGACGCTCTCGCCGGGCTCGGCACCCATCAGCGCGCGGGCGAGCGGGGCGGAAAAGGCGACGCAGCCCAGCGCCGGATCGGCCTCGTCGCCGCCGACGAGGGTGATCGTCTTTTCGGCCGTGCCCAGCCGATAGGTCACGCGGCTGCCGATGCCGACGCTGCCGTCCGCGGGTGGCGCCTGGACGTCGGCGGTCGATTGACGGGTGTGGAAATAGCGCAGGCGGCGCTGCAATTTCTTGCGCACTTCCGCGTCAACGGTCGCCGCAATCTCGGCCTCGATCTGCGCGACCGCTTCGCCGAGCAGGCGCAGCCCGCGCGGCGTCACCCAGTTCGGGCCGACCGCGATGGGCAGCTCGAATTCCGGTTCCTTATGCTCGTCGTCGCCCTCGCGGCGAAACGCTACGCTCATGGTCTGCTTTCCGGTCGATATCGTAAAAAACTGCCCCTGCGCGCCGAAGGTGGCGACAAAATGGCGCGGCGCGTCGGCGACCGACGTAACCTTCGGGTGGTTGCCCGCGAAACTCCTGTCGATGCCATCCCCCGCATCATCCATATTCAAGGGAGTATCCATTATGTCGAATAGCCTGAAACTGTCGCTTGCCGCCTCGGCGGTCCTCGCCATGGCCGCCGGTGCGGTGACCATGCCCGCCGCCGCCGCCGATGGTGCCAAGGAAAAATGCTATGGCGTGTCGCTGAAGGGCAAGAATGATTGCGCCGCGGGTCCGGGCACCAGCTGCGCCGGCACCTCGACCGTCGATTATCAGGGCAATGCCTGGAAGAATGTCGCCAAGGGCAGCTGCGTCAAGATGGGCGGCACGCTGGCCGCGCACAAAGGCAATGCCAAGCCGGTCGCCAAAAAGGGCTGAGCCCGATGTCCCCCCACCCGCTCCGTGACTTGCCGCCGCGCGCCGGTTTCGGGCTGAAGCCCGAGCATTATGCCGACGTGCTGGCGGTGGCGGAGCGGGGTGCCCCGCCCGCCTGGGTCGAAGTACACCCCCAAAATTACTTCGGCGCAGGCGGGCCTCCGCATCGCTGGCTGACCGCGATCGCGGCCTATGTTCCGCTGAGTTTCCATTCGGTCGGGCTGTCGCTGGGGTCGGCGGCGGGGGTCGGTCACGGTGAACTGGCGGCGCTGGCCGCGCTGTGCGATCGCTATGAACCGGCGATGGTTTCGGATCATTTGAGCTGGAGCAACGGGCCGGACGACCAATTCCCCGACCTGCTGCCCATCCCCTACAGCCATGCGGCGCTCGATCATTTTGTGCGCGAAGTCGGGCGCGTGCAGGACCGGTTGCGGCGGCCGATGCTGATCGAAAATCCGTCGCGCTACCTCAGCTATGCACGCGACGATTGGGACGAGGTCGATTTCCTCCACGAATTATGCCGCCGCAGCGGTTGCGCCCTGCTGCTCGACATCAACAATGTCGAGGTGTCGGCGTTCAACCTGGGGCGCGATCCGGCGCCTTGGCTCGCGGCCTTTGATCCGGCGCTGGTCGGCGAAGTGCATGTCGCGGGACACAGCCGCCAGGATGACGATATGGGCGGCACGATCGCGATCGACGATCATGGGTCGGCGGTGCGCGACAGTTGCTGGGATATGCTGGCGGCGTTCTTCCGCCGCGCCGGGCCAAAGCCGGTGCTGATCGAATGGGACAGCGATGTCCCCGATCATGCGACGCTGATGGCCGAAGTGGCCAAGGCCGATGCGTTGCTGGCCTGCGAGCCGGTCGATGCGTGACGGGCAGGTGGCGATCGCCGCGACGCTGCTCCGCGGCCCGGACCACCGGCCCGCCGACCTGTTCGCGGGCGACACCGCCGCCGTGCTGCGCGGGCTGCGCGTCCATGCCAATACCATCTCGCACGCGCGGCTGCGCGCCCTTGAAGCGACATTTCCCCGCACCCGCGACCATCTGGGCGCGGCCGAGTTCAACCGCGTTTCGCGGGCCTTTGTCGATGTAGGCGGCGCGCAGGGCCGGCCGCTGGCGCTGATCGGGGCGACTTTTCCGGGCTGGCTCGCCGATCCGCTCGCCGCCGATCTGGCGCGCGCCGAATGGGCGTGGCTCGAAAGCTATCATGCCGCTGATGCCGCGGCGCTGACGCTCGCCGATCTGGCCGGGCTGGAAGAAGCGGCGTTGCTGGGGCTGGCCGTGCGGCGCCATCCGGCGGTGCGCGTCGTCGCGCTGTCACGCCCCGCTGCGCCGCTGCTCGATCCTGGCTTGGCGCGCGACGTGCGGGCGCTGCTCGTGGCGCGCCCCGATGCCGAGGTGCGGCTGCTCGCGATCACCGCTGCCGATGTCGCCGCGCTCGAGATGGCGAGCGAAATGTCGCCGCTCGGTAACCTCATCGCGCATCTTGCCGAAATGCACCCCGAAGGCGGTGCCGCGGTCGCGGCGCTGATCGCCGCCGGGGCGTTCGAGAGGGTCTGAAAGATGAAGCGGATAGTTGCTTTTTACGATCGCGGCGTTGCGCTGGCGGCGGGCCGCATCCCCGAGGCGGCCGCGCTGCTGCTGCTGCGGATCGCGCTCGCCGGGGTGTTCTGGCGATCGGGGCAGACCAAGGTGGTCGAGGGCGGAGTGCTGCAAATCGACCCGGCCCAATATGATTTGTTCGCGTCGGAATTTTCCGGCCTGCCGCTCGATCCTGCGATTGCGGTGCCGCTGACCACTTACGCCGAACATCTGTTTCCGATCCTGCTGCTCTTAGGCTTCGCCACGCGGCTGTCGGCGGGGGCGTTGCTGGTGATGACGCTGGTAATCCAGATCTTTGTTTTTCCCGACGCCTGGTGGCCGGTGCATTCATTATGGGCCGCGATGGCGGCGATATTGATCGTGCGCGGTGGTGGGCTGTTCTCGCTCGATGCGATCATTGCTAGACTGCGCCGCAGATGAGCATCGACGAACCTTCGCTGGCGCGATTGATGACGGCATCGCAGCGCGGTGACCGCGCCGCCTATCGCGCGCTGTTGAACGATTCGCGCCGGTGGTTGGCGCGCTATTTCGCGCGCCGCATCGCGCCGCATCAGATCGACGATCTGGTGCAGGAAACGCTGGTATCGATGCACCGCAAGCTCGCGACCTGGGACAACAGCCGGCCGTTCCTGCCCTGGCTGGCGGCGATCGCGCGCTATCGCTGGATTGACATGTTGCGCCGCCAGCGCAACGAGGTCGAACTGGGCGAAGGCGACGCGGCGGTCGGGGCCGAGGACGAGGTCGTCCACGCGCGCCTCAGCCTCGACCGCATGCTCACCCTGCTTCCCGCCGGACAGGCGCAGGCGATTACGCTGGTCAAGATCGAGGGCGCCTCGATCGCCGAAGCATCGCAGATTTGTGGGCAGAGCGAGTCGCTGGTGAAGGTGAATATTCATCGCGGGCTGAAAAAGCTCGCGCAATTGATTGAAAGCGAATGACATGACCGACGCAGCGATCGACACCCTGATCGACGATCTGGCCGGCGAGCTTGAACCGGTGCGCCCGCGCCGCGTCGCGCGCGGGTCTCTGTGGGTCGCGGGCGGCTGGCTGGCGGGCGCCGGGCTGCTGTTGTGGCTGACCGGGATGCGGCACGACCTCGCGGACGGGACGATGATGCCGCCGCTGCCGCTGCTCGCCTTTTGGCTGATCGTTGCGCTGGGCTTTGCCGCGGCGTGGAGCGCGCTGCGGATGGGATTGCCGGGGGTCGGACGCGATTATAGCGGCTGGCGCTGGGCCGGGCTGGCGGCGCTCGCCTTGCCCTTTTCGGCGCTGGTGATGGGACTTGGCGACAGCCATGCGGCGATGGAAGCGGCGCGGCCCGAAAACGGACTGCGCTGCATGGTCGAAGGCGTGCTCGCGGGCCTCGGCGTCGGCGCGGCGCTGTTCGCATGGCTGAAGGGCGGCGCGCCGACATCGCCGACGCGCGCTGGCTGGGTGATCGGCATCGCGGCGGGCGCCGCCGGGGCGACGATCGTGGCGCTGCACTGCGCGTCGAACGATATGATCCATATCGCGCTGTGGCACGGTCTGGCGGTCGTGCTGTCGGGGGTCGCGGGCCGGCTGCTGCTGGCGCCGCTGCTGCGCTGGTAGCATCCGCTGGACAGCGAATCCTTCGTGTGTTATATGGATAACACACGAAGGAGATTTGCGATGCGTAACTGGACGATGGCGGTGTTGCCGCTGGCCCTGGCGACGACCGTTGCCGCGTGCAACGGCACCGACCGCAAGGATGGTGACCAGCCGGGCAAGAGCGAGACGGCGCGATCCGCCGACGCGGGGCCGGTCACGACCAAAAGCTATGCGCTGACCGGTTTTACCGAGGTCAAGGTCGCCGGGCCGGACGACGTGACCATCCGCCAGGGCGATGCGTTTGCGATCAGCGCCAAGGGACCGCAGGCGGTGCTCGACCGGCTCGAGATCGAAGTCGACGGTCCGACGCTGTCGATCGGGCGCAAGCGCGAAGGCTTCAGCTTTTCGGACCGCGGCGACGATGATGTCGAAATCACCATCACCATGCCCCGCCTCAATGGGGTGCGCCTGACCGGGTCGGGAACGATCGACGCCGACAGCGTCGACGGCGACGCGGTCGAGGCGGTGGTCACCGGGTCGGGCGACCTGAAGATCGCGAAACTGACCGGCAAGCGCGCCGACGTCAGCGTGTCGGGATCGGGCGATATCGAGATCGGCGGCGGCACGGTTGGCGCCGGCGAGTATAGCGTCACCGGATCGGGCGACATCGACGCCGACGGGCTTGTCGCCGAGACGCTTGAGGTGTCGGTCACCGGATCGGGCAATGTCGAGGCGCAGGCGACCGGCACCGCCGACGTCGGCATCATGGGGTCGGGCGACGTGACCCTGAGTGGCGGTGCGAAATGTTCGTCGCGCCAGATGGGATCGGGTTCGGTCACCTGCAAATAAGGCAGCGCTGGTGCCGCCTGCCCGGACCGGGTAAGGCGGCACCATGACCTTTGCCATCCGAAGCGCCGCGTTTGCGGCCGTCGCCCTGCTTGCCATCGCCCCAGCTGTGGCGGCCGAGAAACGCTTTGGACTGACCAGCTTCGAGGCGATCGAGGTCAATGCTGATTATGCGATCGAGGTGACGACGCGCGCCCCGGTTGGCGCGGTCGCGACCGGGCCGCAGGACGCGCTCGACCGGCTGACGGTCGAGGCGCGCGACGGGCGGCTGGTGATCGGCCAGCGCCAGTTCGCCGGCGACGCGGATCGCAAGGCGCCGCGCGGTGCGGTGACGATCCGCATCAACGCCGCGAATCTGCGGTCGGCGACGATGGGCGGCGCCGGATCGCTGCGCATCGACCGGATGAAAGGAACGCGCGTGAGCATCGGCCTGCGCGGTCCCGGGACGCTGTCGGTCGGGACGATCGCGACCGACCGGCTGTCGGTCACGATGATCGGCAACGGCACGATGACGCTGGGCGGCACCGCAAAACAGGCGCAGATGACCTTGTCGGGCGCCGGAATGTTCGACGCTGGCGCGCTGGCGGTGGATATGTTGACCTTTGATGGCGAAGGCGCGGGCGACCATATGCTGCGTGCAGTCAAGACCGCCGCGGTGACCGCGCGCGGCGTCGGCCAGACCGTCGTGCTGGGCAAGCCGGTGTGCACGGTGCGCAACATCGGCAACGGATCGGTGCAATGCGGGACGGCGAAGAAATAGCTTTTTCGTCTGACGTCGGAATGGCGGGAAGCGACCGATTGCGGAGATGCGGCCTTATAGCCCC